>ERZ507027.114-NODE-114-length-84057-cov-6.544630_pt1 | contig 84057 bp, 75 predicted proteins | sample MGYA00513163_ERZ507027 | MGnify/ENA metagenome assembly ERZ507027
GTCGGTGATGGAGATGACGTTGGTGGGGATGTAGGCCGAAACATCGCCGGCCTGCGTCTCTACGATGGGCAGTGCGGTGATAGAGCCGCCGCCCAGATCATCCCGCATACGGCAGGAGCGCTCCAGCAGACGGGAGTGCAGATAGAACACATCGCCGGGGTAGGCTTCACGGCCCGGGGAGCGGCGCAGCAGCAGCGAGATGGCACGGTAGGCCACCGCGTGCTTGGACAGATCATCGTAAACGATGAGCACGCTCTTGCCCTTGGCCATGAAGTACTCGGCCAGTGCAGTGCCCGCATAGGGGGCAATGTACTGCAGCGGGGCAGAATCCGACGCGGTAGCTGCCACGATGGTGGTATAGCTCATAGCGCCATGCTTTTTCAGATCCTCAGCCACGCGGGCGATGGAGGAAGCCTTCTGACCGATGGCGACATAGATGCACAGCACATCCTTGTCCTTCTGGTTCAGGATAGCGTCGGTGGCAATAGAAGTCTTGCCGGTCTGGCGGTCGCCGATGATCAGCTCACGCTGACCGCGGCCGATGGGGAACATGGAGTCGATGGCCAGAATACCGGTGTGCAGCGGGGTGTCCACGCTCTGGCGCTCCAGAATACTGGGTGCCTGCTTCTCAATGGGGTTGTAGCCTTCGGCCTCAATGGGGCCTTTGCCGTCGATGGGCTCGCCCAGCGGGCTGATGACACGCCCCAGAAAAGCATCGCCCACCGGGATACCGGCGCGCTTGCCGCTGCGGGTGACCATGGTGCCCACACCAACGGTCTCGGCACCATCGAACAGCATAACACCCAGCTGCTCGGGCTCTACGCTTTCCACCATGCCCTTGGCACCGTTTTCAAAGGTGACGATCTCGCCGTACACAGCACGGTTCATGCCGTCAATGTGCACGATGCCATCGGCGGAGGAGATGACCACGCCGCCCTCCGCAGAGGTCTCGGCGGGCTTGTAGTCCTCGATGCGGGTCTTGAGGGTAGCCAGCGAGGGCTTGCCCTCCATCATTTTATCCAGCTGATGACGGCCGGAATTGTCGAACACGCGGTCGCCCACCTGCAGGACATAGCCGGAAAGCAGGCTCTCGTCCACGGTGATATTCAGGATGACTTCCGTGGCGTCATACAGCTTTTTGATCTCCGACTTGATGCGGTCCAGATCTTTTTCGCGGAGTTTATGGGCGCAGCGCAGGCTGGCCTTGACGATGCGGTTATCCGCAAAAAATTCACGACTGAATTCAGTTGCCATTGCCTGCACCTGCTTTCTGCAGCAGATCGTCCAGCAGCTGATCATCATCCTGGGCGGTCAAATTATGTTTCAAAAGCTTTTCGCACATGGAGCGTGCCAGTGCCGTAGCCTGTGCATCTGCTTCCCGCAGCTTGTTCTGGCGCTCGATCTCCACAGCAGCCTTACCGGCAGCCACGATCTCATCAGCCTGCTTCTGCGCGTCGGCCAGCAGCTGCTGCTTCTCCACCTCGGCCTGCTTCTCGTAGGCTTCGCGGCGGGCTGCGGCTTCGTTGTCCACATTACGCAGCTTGTCCTGCGCGGTCGTAAGTGCTGCGGCGGCCTCGGTCTTGGAGGTCTGTGCCGCTGCAATGTCTGCCTCGATCGTCTTCTGGCGCTGATCCAGCACGTTCTGGATGGGCTTGAACAAAAACTTGCGCAGCAGCACATACAGGATCAGGACATCCACCACGGTCCACAGCAGGTTCAAATCCAACTTCAGCATTCGTCCACGCCTCCGTTACTGGCCCAGGAACAGGATGATCAGCAGTGCAACGACGAAGCCGAAAATTGCGGTACCTTCTGCCAGAGCAGCGCCCAGCAGCAGGTTCGTCTGGATCTTACCGGAAGCCTCCGGCTGGCGGGAGATGGCCTCCGTTGCCTTACCCGTTGCAATACCAATGCCAATACCGCCGCCAATACCGGTCAGCGCTGCAATGCCAGCGCCCAGAGCTACCAAACCACTCATAGTTCTATCTCCTTTGTAATTACAGTTTTAAATGTGTTGTTTATTCCTCGCCGCCGATGCTCTCTTTCATGAACAGTGCGGTCAGGAACACGAAAACATAGGTCTGGATCAGACCATCGAACAGGTCAAAATACAGGCTGAACACCGCCGGGACGAACACCGGCACCACCAGCTTGAGCAGTTCCATGATAACGAACGCGCCCAGCACGTTGCCGAACAGTCGCATACACAGACTGGTGGGGCGAATGGCGATCTCGAGGATGTTCATGGGGGTCATGATGGGGGTAGGGGCTGCAAGGCTCTTAAGAAAGCCCGCGCCGCCCCGGGCGCGAACGCCTGCATACTCGATAAGCACGATGCTCATCAGTGCCAGCGCAGCGGTCACATCCAGATCCTTTGTGGGGGGCTTTACGCCGAACACACCGATCACGTTGGAGCAGGCAATGTACAGCGCCACGGTCATCAGGTAGGGCACATAGCGGCTGCCCTCCTTGCCCAGCAACCCTTCAAAGAAGTTTTTGCCAAGGGAGTACAGCGCTTCCAGTGCTGCCTGACGCTTGCTGATGTGATCTACCTTCAGGTTACGGGTAAGCAGGATGGAGCCCACCACCAGCAGCAGCATGATCACCCAGCTGATGACCACCGATTCCGGGATCTGCAGCGAGCCGACCTTGACATACTCCACGGTGAGCTCTTCCATCAGAGCCTGCGTCAATTTGTTCATTTGCTTTTCCTCCTTCCTGCAGGGATAGGGGTCTGCGGGCGGGAGCCGGGTGTGCGGCAGATCCCCGGCCGAGGATCTGCCGCACACTTTTGCTCCGCGCCCCTTCACACCTTCTTATCGCGTGAAGAAAAGACTGTGCACCGTGAAAAAAGCAAGGAAGGCGCTGCCTGAATGCTTTCTGCGCCCTCCCCTTTCTTTGTCGGTTTCGTCTTTTTTCGTTGTGTATAATAGTACGATTGCACAAAATTGGCAAGGGTATTTGTGCACATTCTACATTTTACCCGGTAGCATTGCACCGACAAAACAAAACTGTTGTACAGGGTGCACAATTGCAAGCTAAAAAAGCATATAATCTGTACAACTTTCTTGGATCTTTCCAGTGCTTTGCAGACGTATTCTCCCGGTTTTGGGAAATATTTCCGCAAAAATAGCCGTACCGTATAGCTTTTATATATCAGGTATATAAAAAACGTATAGGTATCTTCCCCGGTATGTTTGGGCGGCATCTTATGTATATTTCTTATACATATTTATTATAGAATCGCAGGCAAACCGCCTTACGCGGCCTGCTTTTCCCCGCGGCGGAACACCAGCCGGAAGATGGCACGGGCAAGCGGGCCGCAGTACAACATCTGCCAGCAGAGTGCCATGGGCATATTGCAGCCCCAGGTGTGTACCCACATTCCAAAGCTCGGCTCTTTGAACAGCAGCGTTGCAACCAGACTCATCACCGGGCACATGATGCACACGATCATCAGCGAGATGGCGTAGGTGATGAACTGCGGGCGGTCTGTGGGGCGCATAAACAGGAATGCCAGCTTAGTGGCCAGCTTTTCCACCACAAAAAATTCCAGCACAAAGGCCACCGGCACCATGATCGGCATTTCGTGCAGAGCCATAACAAAAGTAGCATTGGTCACGCCGTTTGTGTTCAGCGCCACATTGTAGACGATCATGCCATAGACCATGATAGCGGCCATGACAATGGTAAAGAAGATGCGTTCCGGTAAAGTTTTAGGCATTTTGATTGATTCTCCGTTTCTTTTTTATGCAAATTTTTGCCGCAAAAAAGCCGCCCCGCGAAACTTTCATCTCGCGGGGCGGCGGCGACTACCATTCATTGACGCTATTTTAGCACAAATAGAACCGGTGCATAATACCTTGCGGGCACTTTCTCCCCTTTTGTGGAAAATCCTTCACGAACGGCCCGGAACTTCTGGGCAATTTTTCCGCACCGCTGCAGGTTTTAACATTGCACAAAAACAAAATCTTTTCTTTGTGCGGTCTGCCAATAGACAAAACGTGCATCTTCCTGTATAATTAAGCCAGAAACCAGAGAAGTACAGCAGAAGCTCAAAAGAGAGTTACTCCCGCTGACTTTAAGAAGAAAGGAGCGAAGACCGATGGTTGATATGGAACCCGCACAGCAGGGACAGGCTGTCGGGGTTCGCTGAGAAGCAAAATAGAGGCTCACCACAAACGGGATGTTTCCCCCGTATAAAAACACAAAAACAGAGCCGGTCTTGAGCATCAATAATGCGATAACACGACAACCTGTCGATTCAATTCTTCCCCAGAGCGTTCAGATAGATCCGCTGGAGATGATTCTTATGAAAGTATCAATGATCCGGAGAACCTTATTTGAATAGCTGAAAAGGAGTTCTACCAATGTACTAAGTAAGACGTTTCCCTTGCAAATCTAACTCGAAAGAATGTGGTAATATGAAATTCATCCTCATGAACCGTTTGCCGCAGTCCAACAGTTGAGAAAAGGGTCAGTCCAATGTACAATTGATTTTCATCCCCTTGCAAAGCACCTAAATTCTGAAGAAACGTTTCTAAGGAGAGTCACCCTATGAAACCCGTATTCCGAAAATGAGGTCACCAAGGAGAAGAGGCTTATGACTCCGAAGAAGTAAGTATCCAGCCGGACGAGGGCTTGCAACCGCCTCGTCCGGCTGGTTTTATTTTATGTTGTTTCAACAAATAGTTGATGCGCAATTTATGCAAAATTTACGCAGAAAGGTTGAATACCGTCCTTGTGTTTTTACCCCCCTATGTTATAATATGGTAAAAGATGGGAGGTGCATTTTATGCAGCTGGCGTTTGGCTGGTACAACATCCTTGAGCTTTTGTTCTGCCTTGTGGCGCTGTGGATGGGCATCCGCGACCTGCAGGGCAAAGACCCGCTGATCCACACCTTTTTCAATCAATATGACCGCGACCCGGAATACCGCGCCATGTGGCAGAAGAAAAACGGCGTGTGGGAGATCTTCAACGCAATGGTTCTTGCTTCTTCGCAGTTTCTGGGCGGCTTCCCTACCCTGAGCAACGGGGTACGCACCATTACAGTCATCGTTGATGTGATCTACCTGATTTTGTACGAGATCTGGGAGCACAGCGCGGATTGAGCCGCCAGGAGGCAAGTACAAATATATGAACCTGAACCTTTCCACTTCAGACTGGCTGAACGCAGCACTGGGCGTATTGTTTTTATACCGCGGCATCCGGGACCTTTACAATGGCACCGGCACCGGCTGGAGCAGTGAGGACGAAAAGAAGCACTTCCACAGACCCTTCGGCATCCTGTCGCTCCTTTGCGGTGCGCTCTGGCTGGTCAACATTTTTCTACCTAGAGTAGAGCCGCTGCACTCTATTTTGATAGTGGCAGCGCTTGTGTTCAGTGTTGCTCTGCTGATCTCACATCTGTGCTATACCCTGAGCAGAGACGACAAAAACAAAAAGTGAGGGGTTTCCATGGAAGTCATCTGCGCAATTTTAGTCGCGCTTTTTGGCATCGGGTTCGGCATTTTTATGGCGCTGCAGCCGGAGGATGCCATTGCCTTGCGTTCCCGTGGGCGGTATACGCAGGTGCCCGAACCTACGGAGGAGTACATCCGGCTGACCCGGTTGGAGGGCATTGGGCTTTCGGTGCTCTGTGCTGTGCTTTTAGTGGTGCTGCTGTTCGCACCCAAATAAGACTTTGCAGCTTCCCTCTTGCGGATTCTTTCTCACCCTGTTACAATGAGAAAAAACGCAGGAGGTTTTTTGTTATGGTCAAGCACGTTATTCTCTGGCAGCTGAAGGACGAGTTGTCTGTCGAGGAAAAGGCCGCCGTCAAGGCCGGCATCAAGGAGGGTCTGGAAAGCCTTTCCGGCAAGATTCCGGGGCTTGTGGACATCCATGTCAACATTGATGCCCTTCCCTCCTCCAACGCCGACCTGATGCTGGACACCACCTTTGAGAGCGCCGAGGCGCTCAAGGGCTACTCCACCCACCCGGCGCATGTGGCAGTGGCAAACAGCAAGGTGCGTCCTTACTACAAAAACCGCGTCTGTCTGGACTACGAGGTATAAGGCAGCAAGGCAGGAGGATGATTTAAGCTGCCCTCCGCGTATGCTCTGGGCTTTTTCAGCGGAATAGTGATTTTATAATTTCGGCATCCCGGAGCGTCTGCGGACGCTCCGGGATGCCATTTTATGGGATGAACTTACGCAAAAAGGGTCATTGCACGGTTTGTGCAATGACCCTTTTACTATCAGGCGATGCTGAACTTACTGAACGAACTCCACGGTGTACTCAAAGCCGTACTCTTCCTGCAGCTTCTTGACCTCGGGCTCGCAGTCCTCGATGAAGGTGGGAGCGTAAACAGAAGCGCCGTTGTGTGCCTTCTTGTAGTCCTCCACGATCTGCTGCAGCTTTGCCCAGCCCTCGTTGGCCTTGTTCTGGTCGATGCTGTCGGGGAAGTTGATGATGAACTCGCGGTGTTTGGGAATACGTGCCTTCATAATAGTGATCTCCTTATTCTTATCGTTTTCAATAAATCAGCTTTTTATTCAGAAGCGAAGCATTTGCCCCGCGACCTGCGGAAAAACGGTTACAGCCCGAACACCCGGCGGGCGTTTGCGGCGGTGGTGCGGAACACCTCTTCCGGGGCAAGCGCCTTGCGCTGGGCGATGTATGCACCCACATAGCGGATGAGGGAGCTGTCGCAGCGGGTGCCGCGCACCGGCTCCGGTGCCATGTAGGGGCAGTCGGTCTCCAACACGATGGCGTCCAGCGGCAGGGCGTCAATAGCCTTGGCTGCGCGCTTGGCACCGTTGAAGGTGCAGGCACCGCCAAAGCCGATGTACAACCCCTGTGCCGCCAGCTGCACGGCATCCTCGGCGCTGCCGGAATAGCAGTGCACGATGCCCTTGGGGCGGTATTTTTTAAGCAGGGCGTAGACATCTGCGTGCGCCTGCCGGTCGTGCACGATGATGGGCTTGTCCAGTTCCAGCGCCAGCCGAATCTCGGCCTCAAACAGTGCCAGCTGGGCATCCTTGGGCACAGGCCAGTGGTAGTCCAGCCCGCACTCGCCTACCGCTACCACCTTGGGGTCATCGTAGTAGGGCATCAGCGCCTGCATCTCGGCGGCCCAGTCGCCGCCATACACCGACACCGTGGGCGCAGGGCCTTCCTCGCCGCAGTCGGCGGCGGGCAACAGGCTTTCCGGGTGGATGCCGATGGCTACCACCACCCATGGGTAGCGGTGCGCCAGCTCCAGCACCCGGGGCGCATCCCCGGAGTGGGTGGCCTGCTCGCACACGCCTACCACACCCTTGTCGGGCAGACTGTCCAGCAGTGCAATGCGGTCGGCATCAAAGGCGCGGGAACTGTAATGGGCGTGGGTGTCAAAAATAGGTCCGGTCATACCTTCTCCTTTTTGGCGGGGGCTTTGTTCACCAGCCAGATGCCCACGCACACGAACACCAGCGCCGCCAGATACTGCCAGCGGAACAGCGGCTCGCCGTTGAGCACAGCGCTCAGCAGCACATTGACCACCGGGTTGACGAAGCCAAAGATGGCGATGCGGCTGACCGGGTTGTTTTTCATCAGCAGCGCCCACAGGATATAGCCTGCACCGCAGATAAAGGCCAGATACAGCATGACCACCGCAGCCAGTGCGCTTTGCACATGGAGACGACCGCCCATGACAGTGCCCAGCACAAACAGTGCCAGCCCACCCACAAACAGGTTCAGGAAGCAGACAGCAAAGCTGTCGGCCTTTTTGGTGACGGATTTGTTCCACGGGCCGGACAGGGTGAAGATGACGGTCGCTGCCATCATACAGAACACGCCCCAGCCGCTGCCGCCGCCGTGGTTGCCAAGGGTACCGATAAGCACTCCGGCAAAACCCACAGCACAGCCCAGCGTTTTTGCCGGGGTCATGCGGTCCGCATTGCCGTAGATAAAGTGGGCAAAGATGACGCCCAGAAAGCTTTGGGTGCTGTTCAGGATGCCGCCAAACGCGCCGGTGAGCATGGCCACGGCGATATAGTAGAACGCATACTGTGCCGTGGTCTGCCACAGACCCAGCGCACAGCACTCGGCTGCTACCCTGCCCCGGGGCAGGCGAGGTGCCTTTCCCTGCAGCAGAATGCTGCCCAGCAGCACCAGCACGCTGCCCAGCATGAACCGCACCCCTGCAAAACAGAAGATGGAGGCGGTGTTGCCGGAGTCGATGGAGAACAGGCGGTAGCCCAGCTTGATGAACGGAAAGGCCGAGCCCCACAGGACATTACAGAAAATAGCCAGCAGCACAGCGCACACCGGCGTGCCGAAGATCTTATCCAGCTTTGCCGCACGAACGGCTGTATTATCAGACATGATGCTCCTCACTTAGTGGATACGGCTGCCCACGGGGGTATCGTCGCCGTAGAAGGCAATGGAGCAGCCGCCGTCGGCGGTGTCGGCAGCGAAGATCATGCCCTCGCTGACGTACTTGCCCTTGAGCATGGGACGGGGTGCCAGATTGCACACAATGCCCAGCTTTTTGCCGATGAGATCCTCCGGCTTGAACCACTTGGCAATGCCGGACAGGATGCAGCGCTCCCGCTCGCCGTCAAAAACGGTGAGGTGCAGCAGCTTCTTGCTCTCCTTCAGGTTCTCACAGGCGCGCACCTCGGCCACGCGCAGCTCCACCTTGCAGAAGGTGTCAAAGTCGATCTCTTCCTCGTGGGTGAAGTCCACGGTGCTTTCCTCTGCGGGGGCGGCAGCCTTCTTCTCGGCTTCCTCCTTGGCTTTGTTGGCAGCAGCGGCAGCAGCCTTGTGCTTCTCGTCCTCTTCCTTCAGGTGGGCGATCTCCTTGGCCACGTCAATGCGGGGGAACAGTGCCTCGCCCTTGTGCACGGTATAGGTCTGCTGTGCACCGTAGGTGGTCTTGGTCAGATCCAGTGCAGAAGCGTCCAGACCCAGCTGCTCCATCATCTTGGGTGCAGTGGTGGGCAGGTATGCGTTCAGCAGAATGCCGCACACGCGCAGTGCCTCGCACAGGTGGTACAGCACACTCTCCAGACGCTGCTTGTTGGCTTCGTCCTTTGCCAGGGCCCAGGGTGCAGTCTCGTCGATATACTTGTTGGCGCGCTGGATGACCGCAAAGATCTCCATCAGCGCCTGCGGGATGGTCAGGTCATCCATATCGGCAGTGACCTTGGCGGTCAGCTCGTTGACCATGGTCTCCAGCTCGGTGTCGATGGCCTCGGTACCGGCCACGTTATGCACGGTGCCGCCGAAGTACTTTTCGCACATGGCCACGGTACGGCTGAGCAGGTTGCCCAGATCGTTCGCCAGATCGCTGTTGATGCGGTTGATCAGTGCCTCGTTGGTGAACATACCGTCGTTGCCGAAGGGGATCTCGCGCAGCAGGAAATAGCGGATGGCGTCCACGCCGTAGCGATCGCACAGGATAACGGGGTCTACCACGTTGCCCACAGACTTGGACATCTTGCCGCCGTTCATCAGCAGCCAGCCGTGGCCGAACACCCGCTTAGGCAGCGGCAGATCCAGTGCCATCAGCATAGCAGGCCACAGGATGGTGTGGAAGCGCAAAATCTCCTTGCCCACCATGTGCAGGTCTGCCGGCCAGAACTTATCGTAGTCGTGGTAGGTGTCGTTGCCGTAGCCCAGTGCGGAGATATAGTTGCTCAGGGCGTCCACCCACACATACATGGTGTGCTTGGGGTCGAAGGGCACGGGGATGCCCCACTTGACCGAGGTACGGGACACGCAGGTATCCTGCAGGCCCTGCTTGATGAAGGCGATCATCTCGTTCTTGCGGCTCTCGGGCTGGATGAACTGGGGGTTCTCCTCGTAGAGCTTCAGCAGACGGTCAGCGTACTTGCTGGTCTTGAAGAAGTAGGCCTCCTCGTGGGCATCGTAGACTTCGCGGCCGCAGTCCGGGCACTTGCCGTCCACCAACTGGCTGTCCGTCCAGAAGCTCTCGCAGGGCTTGCAGTAGTGGCCGATGTACTCGCCCTTGTAGATATCGCCCTGCTCGTACAGCTTGGTGAAGATCTTCTGGCAGCTTTCCATGTGGTAATCATCGGTGGTGCGGATAAAGCGGTCGTAGCTGACATCCAGCAGCTTCCACAGATCCTTGACGGTGGCCACGATCTTGTCCACATACTCTTTGGGGGTGACGCCGGCATCGGCAGCCTTATCCTGGATCTTCTGGCCGTGCTCATCGGTGCCGGTCAGGAACATGACGTCGTAGCCCTGCATCCGCTTGAAGCGGGCCAGCGCATCGCAGGCCACGGTGGTGTAGCTGTGGCCGATGTGCAGCTTATCGCTGGGGTAATAGATAGGGGTGGTGATATAAAATGTCTTGTGTTCGCTCATGGGGTTCTATCTTCCTTTCTTTTGGTTCTGCAGCTTCTCCTGCAAGCAAAAAGCGCTCCCGCCCTGCCGGGTATAACCGGACAAGGACGAGAGCGCTGAACCTTCGTGGTACCACCTTGCTTCGCTGCGCCCTTGCGGACGCAACCTTTAGCCGACAAAAACCGGCCTTTGCGCGGTAACGGGCGCACCCCGTCGCAGGCTCATTGTTCACCTGCGCGGCTCCAAGACCATCTTCGGCACCGCGCGGCCTGCCCGGTTCCATCCTTCGGGCTTTCTGTCAGGCGCAGACGGTGCGTACTCTTCTCTTCACAGCCAATTTGACACAATTTTCAGTGTTTCTTCTATCATACGCAAAAAATGCGGATTTGTCAACAAAAAGATGCAGAATCGCGCTGTGCAGTGCGTCTGCTGCCCGCATTTTGGTGCACGGGCAACATCCGCCGCAGCACTCAGCCTCAGACGGCGTAACCCTTGCTCTTGATGACCTCCACGACCTGAGAGACATATTTCTGGCAGATGTCGTGGTCGGGAGCCTCCACCATCACGCGGACAAGGGGCTCAGTGCCGGACTCACGCACCAGAATACGGCCGGTATCGCCCAGCGCTTCTGCCACTGCCTTGACGGCCTCCTGCACTGCCGGGTCGTTCTGTGCAGCCTTTTTATCGGTGACGCGGACATTCTCCAGTACCTGCGGGTAGATTTTCAGCGGCTCAGCCAGCTTGCTCATGGGCAGTTTTTTGGCCAGCATGACCTCCATCATCTTCAGGCTGGTCAGGATACCATCGCCGGTGCTGGCGTACTTGCTGAAGATAATATGACCGCTCTGCTCACCGCCAATACGGCAGCCGTTCTTAGCCATGTACTCGTAAACGTACTTGTCGCCTACGGCGGTCTTTGCGTAGCCGATGCCCTGCTCGTCAAAAGCCTTGTACAGACCAAAGTTGGACATGACCGTGGTGACCACGGTGTTGTTCATCAGCTCGCCGTGCTCCTTCATGTAGCAGCCGTAGATGTACAGGATGTGGTCGCCGGTGATGACATTGCCCTTCTCGTCCACACACAGGCAGCGGTCAGCATCGCCATCAAAGGCAAAGCCGACATCCAGACCGTTCTCTACCACGAACTTCTGCAAGCCCTCGATGTGAGTAGAGCCAGCATTATTGTTGATATTCAGGCCGTTCGGCTTGTTGTTGATGACATAGGTATCCGCACCCAGAGCGTCAAAAACAGACTTAGCGATATTCCAGCTTGCACCGTTGGCGCAGTCCAGACCGACCTTAATGCCCTTGAAGGAGTAGATACCCAGAGAGATCAGGTAGCCCATGTAGCGGTTACGGCCTGCCACATAGTCCACCGTGCAGCCGATGTGCTCACGGTGGGCAAAGGGCAGTTCCGGCCAATCCTTGTCGAACACGTGGAGCTTGCCGTCGATGTAGTCCTCCACCAGCAGCAGGGTCTCCTCGGGCATTTTCTCACCGTAGCAATCGATCAGCTTGATACCGTTATCATAGTACGGGTTGTGGCTGGCAGAGATCATGATGCCGCAATCAAAGTCGTCCACGCGGGCAATATAAGCTACAGACGGCGTAGTAGTGACGTGCAGCAGGTAGGCGTCCGCGCCGGAAGCAGTCAGGCCTGCGACCAGACTGTACTCGAACATATAGGAGCTGCGGCGGGTGTCCTTGCCGATGACGATACGGGCGGGTTCGTTGTTGCCATTGCGCTCGCGGAGCATATTGTAATACCAGCCCAAAAAGCGACCAACCTTGTAGGCATGGTCGGCAGTCAGATCAATACCAGCTTCACCACGGAAGCCATCGGTCCCAAAATACTTTCCCATTCTTGCTTACCTCGTTCCCAAAAGTGAACTTTCATTAGTGTATAAGTATATATGCTTTCCCCTATTGCATGATGCTACCCGCAAAACAGCATTGTCATCCGCATAGTGCATCGGCTCCGGGGCACTGTGAGTTCAGTATAGCACATTTCTTGGAGTAAATCATCCTTTCTTGGGATTTTCCCCCTGCTAGAAGATAAAAAACACCCTTCCTCTCACGGAGACCCGCAAAAGGAAGGGTGTAGAACTCAATATCCTATTGTCGTACCAATCACCGCATGTTCGTACCAGCAAAGCCGGTACCAGCTGTTACTCAGCACGGCACTTCAAGCACTTTTGAGCGTAGAGCTGTGATTAGCAGTTCTCAGCGAAGTACTTAATGGTACGGACCATCTGAGAGGTGTAGGAGTTCTCGTTGTCGTACCAAGACACGACCTGAACCTGATAGGTGTCGTCGTCGATCTTAGCGACCATGGTCTGGGTAGCGTCGAACAGAGAGCCGTAACGCATGCCGATAACGTCGGAAGAAACGATCTGATCCTCGTTGTAGCCGAAGGACTCAGAAGAAGCAGCCTTCATAGCAGCGTTGATAGCTTCCTTGGTGACATCCTTGCCCTTGACAACGGCAACCAGCAGAGTGGTAGAACCGGTGGGAACGGGCACACGCTGAGCAGAGCCGATCAGCTTGCCGTTCAGCTCGGGGATGACCAGACCGATAGCCTTAGCAGCACCGGTGGTGTTGGGAACGATGTTCTGTGCGCCAGCACGAGCACGGCGCAGATCGCCCTTGCGCTGAGGACCGTCCAGGATCATCTGGTCGCCGGTGTAAGCATGAACGGTGGTCATGATACCGGAAACGATGGGGAAGGTCTTGTTCAGGGCGTTAGCCATGGGAGCCAGGCAGTTGGTGGTGCAGGAAGCAGCGGAGATGACCTGATCCTCAGCGGTCAGGGTCTTCTCGTTGACGGAGTAGACGATGGTCTTCAGATCGTTGCCTGCGGGAGCAGAGATAACGACCTTCTTTGCGCCAGCCTGGATGTGAGCCATGCTCTTCTCCTTGCTGGTGTAGAAGCCGGTGCACTCCAGAACGACGTCAACGTTCAGCTCGCCCCAAGGAGCATCCTTTGCATCCTTAACAGCGTAGATCTTGATTTCCTTGCCGTCAACAATGATGGAATCCTCGGTGGACTCGACAGTGTGCTTGCCCTCGCCGATCTTGCCGCAGAAAGAGCCCTGAGCAGTATCGTACTTCAGCAGGTGAGCCAGCATCTTGGGGCTGGTCAGGTCGTTGATTGCGACAACCTCGTAACCCTCAGCATCAAACATCTGACGGAAAGCCAGACGGCCAATACGACCGAAACCATTGATAGCAACTCTAACAGCCATTGTAATAGTACCTCCTAATTATTTTACCCATAATCGGATAAATCACGGTATCTTTATTGTAGACCAAAACCGGCAAACTTTCAAGTGTCTGCTAAAAAATTAACAACATAATTTTATCTTTTTTGGCTTTTGTACGATTTTATGCACCCCGCAACAAAGCTTTTGTTCAATTACACCAAGGGTGCGCAGTCGCTTTTGTCAGTTATTTCCAGCTTTTCCCTGCCCAATACAGGCAAGCCCCATACCGCCGATGCAGCACAGCGCAAGGCCGGAAAGCAGTTCCGGCAACACCGCCGCCATGCCGCCGCCAAAGCCTGCTGCCAACAGCAGGAGCACCCGGGGCAGCTCCCAGCACAGGCACAGACAAAAGGCTGCAAGCGCCGCTGCGTGCAGGCTACGGCCATTTTCCGGCCGGGGCAGATACAGCGTGCGCGCCAGCGCCGCCAGAAACAGCAACGCCGCCAGCTCCTGCCAGACTGCTGCTGTGGGCTGTACCCGGTGCCAGCTGGAACTGTTCTCCATAAAGCGCATCAACACATTCCAGTAGAACAACGCACTGCCCGCAATGGCCACCGGCAGACCACCGGCGGGCGTTTTCCAGCCGTCTCCGCGCAGCCAGCTGCGGCCAAGGTTGCTCAGCCACACGGCACAGGCCACCTCCAGCAGAATGCGCACAAAGGTGCTTACCGTACCGGCGGCCAGCACAAACTGTGCTGCACCGGCAGCCAGCATACACACTGCCCCGGCAAAGGCCAGCACGCCTGCCGCCGGGCGGCGGCTGCGCAGCGGCTCCGGGGGCAGCGGGCGGCTGCGCCCGGCCAGCACTGCGGCCAGCACCACAGCGCCCAAGACGAGATACCGCCACCACACCGCACCTGCGGTACACAGACCGGTGGCCGCGTCGGTGGCAAAGGCAAGGTCTGCGCCGCGGCCAAGGCCAAGCAGTACGCAGAGCAGGACAATAATTAACTCTAACGGTTCCATTAACGCTCCTCGATGGGCTTATATTTCTGGCGCACGCCCAGATACTTGTAGGCCGGGCGGATGATACGGTTGGCAAAGATCACCTCTTCCACCCGGTGTGCGCACCAGCCCGGCACACGGGCGATGGCGAACAGCGGGGTGTACAGATCCTCCGAGATGCCCAACATATTGTAGATCAGACCGCTGAACAGGTCCACGTTGGCGCACACCGGCTTGGAGCTGCCCTTTTCCTCAGCAAAGATGCCGGGTGCCAGCCGCTCGATGCTGCACAGCATATTGTACTCTTCCTCAAAGCCCTTTTCGTAGGCCAGATGCTTTGCGCGCTGCTTCAGGATGACCTCACGGGGATCGCTGATGGTGTAAACCGCATGACCCATGCCGTAGATCAGGCCGGAGCCGTCGCCCGCCTGCTTGCGCAGGATGCGGCGCAGATACTCGCGCACCTCATCGTCATCCTCCGGGTTCTCGACGTGCTTGAGGATATCCTGCAGCTGGCGGTTGACCATCAGGTTCGCGCCGCCGTGCTTGGGGCCCTTCAGAGCACCGATGGCCGCAGAGATGGCCGAGTAGGTGTCCGTACCGGAGGAGGACAGCACGCGGGTGGTAAAGGTGGAGCAGTTGCCGCCGCCGTGGTCTGCGTGGACCAGCAGGCACATATCCAGCAGTTTTGCCTCCTCGTGGGTGAACTTCTGATCCGGGCGGTAGGTGCTGAGGATGTGCTCTGCCGTGCTCTGGCCGGGCTTGGGCAGGTGGAAGAACATGCTCTGTTTATCGTAGTAGCGGCGCTTCATCTGGTAAGCGTTCACCATCATGGTGGGCATGCTGGCGATCAGGTTGATGCTCTGGTTCAGGATGTTCTCAAGGCTCAGATCCTCGGCGCGGTCATCGTAGGAGTACAGGCCCAGCACGCAGCGCTGCAACTTGTTCATGATATTGGGCGAGGGAGCGTTCATAGTGTCCATGAAGCCGTCCGGCAGGGCGCGGGATTCTGCCAGGATCTCGCAGAAATCGTCCAGCTGCTCCCGGGTGGGCAGGCTGCCGAACAACAGCAGCCAGATCACTTCCTCAAACACGAAGCGGTCGTTGCGGTAAGCCTCGTCCACGATCTCGTTGATGTTGACGCCCCGGTAGATCAGCTTGCCGGGGGTGGGGATCACATGACCCTCCTGATCCTTTTTGTAGCCCACAACGTCACAGACGTTGGTCAGACCAGCCAGCACGCCGGTGCCATCCGGGTTGCGCAGGCCGCGCTTGACCCCCAGCCGCTCGCTGGTCTCCGGGTCGATGTAGTTGTTTGCGATGTACTCCTCGCACAGGGTACGCATGGTCGTCGGGTCCAGCGTTGCCACTTCTGCATGTGCAAAGTTCATAGGAGTGCTCCTTTCCGTCTCTTACTTCTTATACTTTCCGATCCAGTTCATCCTACGCTCTGATGGACATACTTTTATAATATCGCTTTTATGAAGTAAATTCAAGCGCTAAGTGTACACTTCTCACCGCAAAGCGCAAAAATACTGGGGCTTCCCTGCGCATTTCCTGCCGGTTTGCACGCTGCCGGGCGTATGATGTACCCAAAGCTTGCGTTCCGGGAGGAGGTCTAGTATGAAACGTTCCTTTTTGCTGCTGTGCACCGTTCTGCTGGTGCTGGGCTGCGCGTTGCCGTGTGCTGCCTACCGTCTTGCCTGTATGACGCTTGTTGTGCAGGGCACTGCGCCGTCCGCAGCAGAAGCGGCTTCTGTCACCTCAGAAGAAAGCAGCAGAGGGGCTCCCTCCCCTGCTGACACAGCCGATACCGTTTGCTTTACGGATCAGAGCACCGGTCAGACGGTAACGCTGCCGCTGCGGGAATACCTGATTGGGGCAGTTGCCGCCGAGATGCCGGTCAGCTGGCCGGATGAAGCGCTGAAGGCACAGGCGGTGGCGGCGCACAGCTATGCTCTGTACCGCCGGGACCACAGCACCGGGGAAAATTGCGCATGGTTCACCGCAGACCCCGCCCGGCGGCAAGGCTGCCTGACTGATGCAGTGCTGCACAGTTACTGGGGCACCGCATACGCGGCCAACTACGCCCGGCTTTCTGCGCTGGTGGATGCAGTACAGACGCAGGTGCTGTATTACGAGGATGCCCCCGCCGGGACAAGCTACTTTGCCATGTCCAACGGCCGCACCGAAGCCAGCGAGGAGGTGTGGGGCACCGCCCTGCCCTATCTGGTACCGGTGGACAGCAGCACTGACACCGCCGCAGAAAACTACGAATACACCCTGAACCTTTCCGCCGCCCAATTGCAGCAGCTGCTGGCCGAGCGGTTGGGCATCGCCGCGGACCTCTCCCAACAGGCACAGTGGTTCGGCACACCGGTGCTCACTCCCTCCGGCTATGTGGAAAACCTGCCGGTCTGCGGGCAGACGGTGCAGGGTACCACCTTGCGCAAAGCGCTGGGGCTGCGCAGCGCCTGCTTTACGGTGGTCTGCCAGAGCGGCACCTTCTCCTTTACCACAAGGGGCTACGGCCACGGCGTAGGCATGAGCCAGTGGGGTGCAAAGGCACTGGCAGAGCAGGGCGCAGACTACCGCGCCATTCTGGCGCACTATTACCCCGGCACAGAACTGCGGGGGTAATAGCCGCGGAAAAATCATTTTAAATTTTGTGGTTCAGAACCGCCTGCGGGCGGAACCACTTTTTCACGGAAAGGGGTCGTAACGAAAAGCGGCTGTTATTGTGATACAAACAGGGCTGCTGCACAAAGCAATGTGCAGCAGCCCTGAATTATTTCTTTTTATCAGTCGAACAGCTTTGCAAACCAGCTTACGGTGGTCTCAGCAGCAGTTTCTACCGTGGTCTCCATCTGCTGGACCGTCTGCTGCAGCTTGGTGCCCTCGGCATCCTTGACCGACCAGTAGGTCTGGGTGCTGCTTGCGCTGCCGGACACCGTGAAGTCCGAGGCAAAGCACAGGCTCTCGCCCGTAGAGTCGGTCACCAGCACCATATAGCTGTAGCTGCCCTCCGGCAGCTCCCCGAAGCGGATCTGACTGTCCAGCGTGTTCAGAGAGAAAGCGGCGGCGTTCGCCTGCGCCGCCGCACTCTGCACGGTCTGATCTGCCGCATCCAGAATGGCCACCTGTACACTGGTCAAGGTAGTGCCAGTAGCGCTGTTAGCCGTACCGGTCAGCGTCATGCCGCTGCCGGTGCGGATATTCACCGGGTAGCGCACGCCCTCCAGCCGCAGACCATCGGCCTGTGCCGCCACGCTGTTGTGATCTGCAGTGACGTACCAGTAACAGGACGCTCTTGCAATGGACACGCTGGAGCTGGTAATGGGGATGCGGCCGTAGCCGATGTTCCCCGCCGGGTCGGAGCAATAGAAAATACCGTTGGTGTAGTCAGTCAGCAGCACCGCATGGGGCTGGGTGCGGTCGTAGAGGACGATGCCCTCCGGGTGCTGCTCCAGCAGGGAAATCAGCACCGCCGTTTTGCTTTGCAGCCCGGAAGGCAGGGTGGCGTAGCCCACCTGCATCTCCTTATATGTAAAACTGTGCGCAAGGCCGTTGGCCCATGCTGTGGAGCGCACACTGTTCTCGGTCACGTTCGTCCAGTCGCTCAGCCCGTCAAAGTAGGCGCGGCGGCGCAGCATCATGGCTGCGGAGGCCAGCGTACAGGTGCCGCCCCGGCTCTGCTTGAAGTAGAAGCCTGCGTCCACATTCAGATCCACTGCCAGTGCAGCGGGCAGACAGGTAAGCAGGAAAGCAAGGCTCAGTGCCAAGGTCAGCAATCGTTTTTTCAGGGCGTGCGGTGCGGCGGTATTCACGGTTCGGTATTTCCTTTCTTATTTCTTTGCGGATCTCATAGGGATCTACCGCTATAAAGTATACCAGCCTGTCATTCTTTTGTAAACAATCCTCCGTCTTTTTTCTCAATATCAACACGTTTAGGGGATATTCATTGGTCGCCTTTCACAAATTTTTCTGTAATATTCCACGCATTTGACAAAGTTTCGTCCTACCCACCGCAGGACTATGAAAAGAAATTTCTTTTTTGCCCGGCGCGCAAGGGCGCAAAAAAGTCCGATACGCCTGCGCATTCGTCCCAGCATTTCACAAAATAATACCCTTCTTGGCAATGCCGCAGTCAGTCCGTCGTTGTCTGCCGTAGTTTGGGCAGCAGAGGACAGCGCCTCTGCAAACGGCTGGCAGTTCAAGGCCTTCGGCACCTCCTCCGCAGCAAACGTTAACACCCTTGCAGACGGTGCAGACATTCACGGTAAGGTCACCCTGAACGCCTGCACCGTGAAGGAGAACGGCACCATCTTCCCCTTCTGAGTAAGGCGAATGCTGCCGCATAACCATTAAAAAACAGAAACCCGGAACCTTTTGAGCCCTTGCGGCTACGATAAGGTTCCGGGTTTTTTTGCAATCTTTTTTCAGTGAGCCATCGCCCACCGACTATACTGCTTTTTTGCTCAGCCCAGTGCCTGCTGGATCTTGGCAAAGTCCTCCAGCGTCAGGGCTTCCGGGCGGATGCGGGCATCAAAGCCTGCGGATTCGATGGCGGCAATGACCTTTTCCTTGGGCAGGTTCAGCCCGCCTGCAATGGCATTGGCGGCGGTCTTGCGGCGCTGGCCAAAGGCGGCGCGCACCAGTGCAAAGTAGCCCGCCTCGTCCTCCACCTGCACGGCGGGGGTGGGACGGATGTCCATGCGCACCACAGCGCTGGTTACCTTAGGGGCAGGGTAAAAGCTGCCCGGTGCAGCGGTGAACATCAGCTTGGAGGTGGCGTAGTAGTTCACCGCGCAGCTGATGGCGCTGGAAGCGCGGGTGCCGGGCACGGCGGCCAGACGGTCGGCGGCCTCCTTCTGCACCATGACGGTCAGGCTCTCGATGGGCAGGCGGTCGCCCAGCAACTTCATCACGATGGGGCTGGTGATGTAATAGGGCAGGTTTGCGCACACTGCCACCGGCATCCCCGGGAACTCCTCAGCAATGAGGGCTTTCAGGTCTACCTTCAGCACATCCTGCAGCACCAGCTTGAAGTTGTCCACACCGGCCATGGTCTCGGCCAGCAGGGGCGGCAGACGCTCGTCCACCTCGATGGACACCACCTTGGCGGCGCGCTTGGCCAGTTCCTTGGTCAGCACGCCGATGCCAGGGCCGATCTCAATGACACCGTAGCGCTTGTCTACCCCGCTGGCATCCACGATCTTGGTGGGGATGCCCGGGTTGATGATAAAGTTCTGCCCAAAGCCCTTGGAAAGTGCAAAATCGTATTTTTCGCACAGGGCACGGATCACAGAAAGGTCGGTCAGTTCCGGCATAGGGTCATTTCCTTTCTCAGAAAAAGGCTGTTGCAGAACGCAGCAGCCTTTTTGGTGTTTATGGTTCAGGATCGTGGGGTTCACTCCGCTGCGCTCGCAGCCGTTTCCGGCTCAGACGCGGCAGTCTCACCCTCGGCGGGCTCTCCCTCCGCAGTCTCTGCGGGGGCGGTATCGTCTGCTGCCGCAGAGGCGGCGGTGCTATCTGCTGCGGCGGCAGAGCTTGCGCCTGCCAGCGTAGTAGTACCGCTCAGCTGCTGGGCAGCGCTGACAGCGCGCTGCACCTGCGGGTCGGTCTGGGGGGTGTAGTCGTAGAAGTTCGTCGCTTCCTCTGTGCTCAAAGCGCGCTCCACATCCACGGTCAGGCCGGTACCATCAAAGCAGCTGCCGTCACCGCAGACCAGCTTTGCCACCGTGATGACCACGGCACTACCGTCCGACAGGCGCTGCGGGCTGCTCTGGATGGTGCCCTTGCCCATGGTGGTGGTACCCACCAGACGGGCACCGTTCATGGTGCGCAGGGTGGCTGCGAACAACTCGGCTGCGCTGGCGGTGTTGCCGTTGACCAGGCAGACCATCGGCAGACTGACGGCACTTTCGGCATCGCTGCTGCCGATGACGGTGCGGTTGCCGTTTTTATCCTCGGCGTAGGCCACCGTGCCCTCCGGGGCGATCAGGTCAATGCAGTTGACAGCATCTTCCAGAATGCCGCCGCCATTGTCCCGCAGGTCGAATACCAGACTGGCTGCGCCGTTTGCGGTCAGGGTGCGCAGGGCATAGTCCAGCTCGCTGGGAGTGGTGCCGTCGAACTGACGAATGCGGATATAGCCCACATTGTCCAGCAACTGGTAGTCCACGGTGGTGCTGGTGTAGCCGGAATGGGTCAGCTCAGCGGTTTTACTGGCCGCAGCACTGTTCAGCCATGTCACGGTAACGGTAGTGCCGGCCTCGCCCTGCAAGGCTTTGTACACGGCGTCTGCGCTGGACAGGCTCTTGACATCGGTATCGCCCACGGTGGTGATGTAGTCGCCCACGGCGATGCCTGCTTCCTGTGCGGGAGAGCCATCGTAAACACGGGTCACCTTAGCGTAGCCGGTCTGGTCGATGCCAAGTTCCACGCCGATGCCCAAAATCTTGCCGCTCTGGATGTTCATCAGCTCGGTGTAGGCGTTGGCAGTGTAGTAGCGGGCGTACTTGTCGCCCGTGCCCAGCAGATAACCGGCGGTCAGGCGGTCGTACAGGGTGGCCTCATCAATGGTGTAGTAATCGTTGCTGCGGACGTAGCGGTCCACCTCAGCGATCTTGTTGTACATACTTTCCTTTTCTTTTACGCTGTTGACCGTGCTGTCGAACAGACGCATGGCGATGAGCATCGTGATGGAAAAGGTCACGGTCATGGCAAGGATCACGATGGTGACTGCCATACCCAAAGAAATTTTACGGTTCATGGTTTTTTCCTCCCGGTCAGAGCGGCAACATCATAAAGATGCTGCCCAGCAGCGAGAGTACAAACACCCCTGCCAGAACCAGACAGCCGATGCGCAGCGCGCGCTTGCGTTTTTGTTCGTTCATAGATCAACCAGACTCCTTGCCTTGCTTATTAGTTGTGGGGAATGGGGATGCAGCTCCGGGGGTTCACAGCGTTGGCCTTGGAACCGCCCTTCCACACCTCCAGATGCAGGTGGTTTCCGGTGGAATTGCCGGTGGTGCCCACATAACCGATCAGTTCGCCCTGCTTCACATACTTGCCTGCACTGGTAGCCACCGAGCGCATGTGCGCGTACAGGGTGGTATAGGTATTGCCATCGGACATTTTGCCGTGGTAGATGATAACGTAGTTGCCGTAGCCGCCGGTGGACCAGCCTGCCACCTGCACATAGCCGCTGGCGGCTGCGTAGATAGGCGTGCCGCCGGCCGCCGCAAAGTCGGTACCGGCATGGAGCTTGTTTACGCCAGAGACCGGGTTCTTACGCCAGCCGTACTCGCTGGAGATGCGGCTGTAACTCTTCAGCGGGCAGGCAAAACCACTAAAGCTCAGCTGCGGCTTGCTGGCAGAGGCCGCGGCGATCAGCTTCTGGATCTCCTTTTTCACGGCCTCATAGTTCAACTCGTCGGATTCGATGGCCGCCTGTGCCTTCTGCTGCGCCGCCTGTGCCTCGGCAGCGGAAAGTTTTGCCGCAGAGATGCTGTTGTTCAGCTCGCTCTGCTTGCCCTTCATCTGGGCGTTCTGGCTGTCCAACTCACTCTTCTGGCTCTGCAGCTCTGCCTTCTCAGCCTCCAGACCAGCCTTCTGCTCTTCCAGTGCGGCCTTATCGTCCTCCAGCCCCTGCTTGGCGGACTTCATGTTGTTCATGATCTCGGTGTCCTTGATAGAGATATCCTGCATCACCTCATTGAAGGTAAGCAGCTCATACAGGTCATTCACCGCACCGAGCATGGCCACACTGCCGCCGTCCCGCAGCTCCTGCATGGCAGCCATGTGCTTTTTAAAATCGTCCCACTGGTCATCGATCTCGTTCTGCTTTTGCTCGATCTGGGTCTGCTTGTCCGTGATCTGGGTCTGCATCACGCCGATCTGCTGTTCCTTCTCGCCGATGCTGTTCTGCACTGCGGCGATCTGACCGCCCAGCACGCTGATCTGATCCTGCAGGACGGTGACCCGTTCCTTCAGCTCGCTTTCCAGCGCCTTGGCGGCGGACTCCTTCTTTTTGGCATCCGACAGCTCCTTTTTGTGCTGGTTGATAGACTGGGAAAGCTTATCCAGCTTGCTCTGCAAACTGGCCATGCTGGTATTATTAGTAGCAGCTGAAGCCGGATACACCGTGGCTGTCAGCAGCAGGCAGACACAGGCCAGCCCAAGGCTGACCGCACGGATCAGCTTGCTGCGGGGGCTTTCCGGCCGGGCGTGCCGACCAGTATAAGGGCCTGTGAGCCGGAAGGGCTTTGCGTGCATTGCTTTACTCATAAAACGCGGCTCCTTTCGGTCACACATTCAAATGCTTGCGGATAGAGAACATACTGCCCACGCCGCCTACGATAGCGCCGCTGAGCAGGCTTGTTACCACGATGGTCGGCAGCACGTTTGCCACCGGCACCAGTGCACGGCCCATGAGCATCTGCCAGATGCCGCCCAAGCCGCCAGCGGCGTTGACCACATAACTGTAACAGCCAAGGCTGACCGCTGCGGTCAGGATGCCGGAGATCAGGCCCATGGTCAGGCCCTCCACAAAGAAAGGCAGGGTGACCATGCGGTTGGTAGCACCCACATACTTCATGATCTCGATCTCGCGGCGGCGCGCAAAAACGCTCAGACGGATGGTGCTGCCCACCGTGATGATGCTGACCACCATCAGCACCATCACGATCATGCGGCCACCCTTGGTGACTGCCTTCTGGATCTCCACAAAGACATTGGTCATCTCCACCGGAGCAGTAACGCTGACAACGCCCGGGATGGCCTGCATCTTCACGCTCATGCGCTCCATCTGGGTCAGGTCGCTCAGGGTGACCCGGTAGTTGGCCTTAAAGGGGTTATCCGTCTCAAATTCATCCCACAGGGAGGAATAATCCTGCATATAGCCGCGGTAGGTGTCGAGCACGTCCTGCTTGGAAACGTACTGCACCCCGCTGACCCCCGGCATAGCCGAAAGGGTCTCGCCTACCTGCGCGGCGGTGGCATCATCACATTCGGGGTCCAGATAGACCACCGTCTCGTTCTGGCTGCCCAGATAGGCCACCATGCTGCCCACGTTCACCTCGGCCAGACTGGCAAAGATATTCAGGGTCATACACACGCTCAGGGAAGCGATGCAGGCAATGGTCATGGCCCAGTGCTTGCCCAAGTTGCGCACACCGCGCCGGGTAAGGAAAAAGAAAGTAGAGGGTCGCATCATACGGCAGCCACCTCCTTTTTGGCAGCGGACGCATCGTCCGCATCAAAGGCGGCAACATCCAACGAAAGATCATCCTCGGCGGCGGCCACGGGGTCTGCGGGCACGTCCGAGACGATGCGGCCATGGCTCAGGGTAACCACACGCTGATGGAAGCGGTGCACCAGCTCGTGCTCGTGGGTAACCACCAGCACCGTGATTCCCATTTTGCTCACCCGCTCCAGCAGCTGCATCATTTCCAGGCTCAGCTCCGGGTCAATGTTGCCGGTGGGCTCGTCCGCGATGACCAGCTTGGGGTTATGCACCAGCGCACGCGCCACAGCCACACGCTGCTGCTCGCCGCCGGAAAGGGTATCCGGGTAGCACTTGGCCTTATCCTCCAGATGCACCAGCTCCAGAATGTACTCCACGCGGGGACGGATCTCCTTGTGGGGCACGTTGAGGACGTGCATGGCAAAGGCCACGTTCTCGTACACGGTCATGCTGGGGATCAGCCGGAAGTCCTGAAAGATGATGCCCATCTGACGGCGCAGGTAAGGGATCTTGTGGCGGCGCAGCTTGGCTACGTCCTTGCCCAGTACGGTCACCTTGCCGGAGGTAGGCAGCGCCTCCCGCAAAATCAGCTTGAGCAGGGTGGATTTGCCTGCGCCGGAGTGACCCAGCAGAAAGACGAACTCGCCTTCATCCACATGGAAGTTGATATCCTCCAGCGCAAGGCGGCCACCCTTTTTATATTCTTTGGAAACGTGTTCAAAATCGATCATGGAATCGTATTAGCTCCTGACATCAAGATTTTTGACGGTCAAGACAGCCCGTCCGCAGCCCACACTGCAAAAAGAACCGGCCAGCATCGGTTTCGAGCGGCCGGTTCGGCGCCGGCGGGGCAAAACCCGCACAGCAAAATATCAGTATTTGGCCGGGTTGTTGGACAGGTACTTCTTTACCATCAGCGCTACCTTAAAGACGATAGCGTCGTCGAACTCACGCAGATCCAGACCGGTCAGCTTTTTGATCTTTTCCAGACGATACACCAGCGTGTTGCGGTGCACAAACAGGCCGCGGCTGGTCTCGGACACATTCAGGTTGTTCTCAAAGAAGCGCTGGATGGTGAACAGGGTCTCCTGATCCAGACTTTCAATGCTGCCCTGCTTGAACACCTCGCGCAGGAACATCTCGCACACGGTGGTAGGCAGCTGGTAGATCAGACGAGCAATGCCCAGGTTATCGTAGCGGATGATCTGCTTTTCGGTATCGAACACCTTGCTCACTTCCATGGCGATCTGAGCTTCCTTAAAGGAGGTAGCCAGATCCTTCACGTTGGCAATGGGGGTGCCAATGCCTACCACGGCCTTGATGTAGTGCTCGCCGGAGAGGGTATCCACAATGCTGGCAGCCAGCTTTTCCATATCGGTGCGGTCGATGCCCTTGCGGATTTCCTTGACCAGCACGGTGTCGGTCTCGCTGATATTGAACACAAAGTCCTTCTGCTTATCGGGGAACAGGCTGCTGACCACATCGTAGGCAGAGATATCGCCGCCGCTGATCACCCGCACGATGAACACCACGCGGGAAACATCGGTGGCAAAGTGCAGTTCCCGTGCCTTAGCGTAGATATCGCCGGGCAGGATGTTGTCCAGCACCACGTTCTTGATAAAGTTGGACTTATCGAACTTTTCGTCGTGGTACTGCTTGATGCTCTGCAGGCTGATGGCCAGTACACCGGCAAACTGCCCTGCAGTCTCGTCGGCGCCCTCCACGAACACGGCATAATCGTTATGCTTGGCGTTGGAGAACTGCTGGTAAGTATAGCCGTCGCGCACAAAGCGGTCGCCTGCGGTCAGACGCTCGGCCATATAGCCCTCGCGCACTTCGCCGATCAGGTTCAGCTCCGAGCAGGAAATGACAGCGCCAGTCTCATCCACAACGCCGACCACCCGATTGATTGCGTCCTTCATCTGGTAGATCACGCTTTGAAATACTCTATTGGCCATAAATGGATACCCCTTTTCCTCGTTTGTGCAAGCCGCGGCGGCATGGGTTGTGATTTTAAACAATTTAGCCGCATTACAATCTATATTTTACACAAAAGAATTTACTTTTGCAACAGATTTCAACAAAAAAAATAATTCTTTCTTGTTGAAATTATCTTTCGGGGCCATTTTTTGCCAAAAAAGTGCCTTTTTGCGTGGTTCTTACCGTTATTTTACCGGTAAATTGTGATACATTTTTGAAAGTCGCGTGAAAAGTGCAGTGTTTTATCTGGTAATTTTTGCCACTTCTTCGTCAGAAAGCTCCCGCCACTGCCCCGGGGCAAGCTGCGCATCCAGTGCAAGGCCGCCAATCGCCTCCCGGTGCAAAGCATTCACCCCGGCACCGTACACACCGAACATCCGTTTGATCTGGTGGTACACCCCCTGCCGCAGCACTACCCGCACGGTGCATCCGTCCGGGGAAAGGGCGGTCACCTCGGCGGGCGAAAGAGCAGTGCCGTCTGCCAGCGTGACCCCCGCCGCAAAGCCGGTGCGCATTTCCTGCGTGAGGGGCGTGTCGATGGTCACGGTGTAGGTCTTGGAAACATGGTGCCGGGGAGACAGGATATCGTGGGCAAAGCCGCCGTCATCGGTCAGCAGCACAAAGCCGGTGCTGGTCTTATCCAGCCGTCCGGCCGGGAACAGCTCCCGCCGGGGGTAGGCGTCCCCTACCAGGTCCACCACGGTGGTGTCACGCTTATCAGTGGAAGCGCTCACCACCCCCTCGGGCTTATTGAGCATCAGGTAAACGAATTTCTGATAGGTCAGCAGTTCACCGTCCACTGCCACGGTGTCGTTATCCTTCAGCTGGGTGTCCCCTTTTTTGCACACCGCGCCGTTTACCTGCACGCGCCCCTTTGCCAGCAGGGTTTTGGCCTCGCTGCGGGTGCACTGGGCAGTCTCGGCTAGATATTTATCCAAACGCATAAGCGGTTCTCCTTTGTTGATGATGCCCTCAGTGTAACATGACAAACAAAATCGTGCAAGGCACAAACGCAAAAAGGAGAAGCCCGCGGGCTTCTCCTTTTTGCAATTGATCTTGTTATCAGACGCTCAGGGAGGCGTGCTGCTCCACATCCTCGGGGTCAGCATCGAAGATGGGCTGCAGGACGTTGGCGATGAACTCCTCCACCTGCTGGGGTGCACGGCCCACAAAGTTCTCCGGCACCAGCCCTGCCACGATCTCCTCGCGGGTCAGGCCAAAGGCCGGGTCTGCGGCAATGCGATCCACCATATCGTTGGGCAGGCCCTCTTCCTTGACCTGCTTACCGGCGGCGATGGCGTGCTGGCGCAGGCGCTCGTGCAGCTCCTGACGGTTGCCGCCCTTTTCCACAGCCTGCATCATGATGTTCTCGCTGGCCATGAAGGGCAGCTCGGCCATCAGGCGGCTGCGCACCACCTTGGGGTACACCACCAGACCATCGGTGACGTTGAGCATAATGTTCAGGATGGCATCAGTGGCAAGGAAGCCCTCGGCCATAGCCACGCGCTTGTTGGCGCTGTCGTCCAGCGTGCGCTCAAACCACTGGGTGCCGGTGGTAAAGCTGGGGTTCAGCACGTCCACCATCAGGTAGCGGGCAAGGGCGCAGATGCGCTCGCAGCGCATGGGGTTGCGCTTATAGGGCATAGCGGAAGAACCGATCTGGTTCTTCTCAAAGGGCTCCTCCATCTCCTTGAAGTTTGCCAGCAGGCGCAGGTCGGTGGCAAACTTCATGCAGCTCTGGCCAATACCCGCCAGTGCATTCAGGATAAAGGCATCCACCTTGCGGCTGTAGGTCTGGCCGGACACCGGCACAACGGCCTTGGGGTCAAAGCCCATCTCCTTTGCAATGGAAGCATCCACGGCGCGGATCTTGTCTGCATCGCCCTTGAACAGCTCCATAAAGGAGGCCTGCGTGCCGGTGGTGCCCTTGACGCCGCGCAGCTGCAGGGTAGCCAGACGATGGTCGATCTCGGCCAGATCCATCACCAGCTCGTTGGCCCACAGGGTAGCGCGCTTGCCCACAGTGGTGGGCTGTGCGGGCTGGCAGTGGGTGTAGGCCATGCAGGGCATATCCTTGTACTCCTTGGCAAAGTGTGCCAGCTTTGCCAGCACACCCACCAGCTTTTTGCGCACCAGCTCAAGGCCCTGCCGCATCACGATGATGTCGGTGTTATCGCCCACATAGCAGCTGGTGGCACCCAGATGGATGATACCGGCTGCCTTGGGGCACTGCTGGCCGTAGGCGTAGACATGGCTCATGACGTCGTGGCGCACCAGCTTTTCCCGCTCGATGGCCACTTCGTAGTTGATATCGTCCACATGAGCCTCCAGCTCGGCTACCATATCCGGGGTGATGTTGGTCAGACCCTGATCCATTTCGGCACGAGCCAGCGCCACCCACAGCCGCCGCCAGGTGCGGAACTTGTTGTCGTCCGAGAAGATATACTGCATCTCATCGGAAGCGTAGCGGGTGGAAAAAGGGCTGATATAGCGATCATGCTGTGACATTGGTTGTTTCCTCCTGAAAGTAACTCCCCCAGTCGCCTTCCGGCGACAGCCCCCTCAAAGAGGGGGCCTTTCAGCCTCCCTCTCCGAGGGAGGTGGCATCGCGTCAGCGATGACGGAAGGAGTTTTTCTCTATTCTACCATCAAACCTTGAAATAGTCCACGCCGCCCTCAAAGATCGGCTGGTATTTGTCGCCAGTGACGTTCTTGTACAGATACTCGCCGCTGCGCTCGGAGTGACCCATCTTGCCGAACACGCGGCCGTCCGGGCTGGTGATGCCCTCGATAGCCAGCACAGAGCCGTTGGGGTTGAAGCTCTGATCCATGGTGGGCATGCCGGTCAGATCCACATACTGGGTAGCCACCTGACCGTTGCGCAGCATGGTGTCCAGCACCTCCTGCGGAGCCACAAAACGGCCCTCGCCGTGGCTGATGGCAATGGTGTGCATCTCACCCACCTCGCACTTGCTGAGCCACGGGCTGCCGGTGGACGCCACACGGGTGTGCACCAGCATACTCTGGTGACGGCCGATGGTGTTGAAGGTCAGGGTGGGGTCGCAGGCGGTGATGGGGCGGATATCGCCGTAGGGCACCAGACCCAGCTTGATCAGAGCCTGGAAGCCGTTGCAGATGCCCAGCATCAGGCCATCGCGCTGCTGCAGCAGGCGGCGCACAGCCTCGGTGACCGCAGGGTTGCGGAAGAAGGAGGCGATGAACTTGGCGCTGCCGTCCGGCTCGTCGCCGCCGGAGAAGCCGCCGGGCAGTATGACGATCTGGCTTGCGTCAATGGCCTTGACCAGTGCCTCGCAGCTCTCGGCAACGTCGGCGGGGGTCAGGTTGCGCACCACCAGAATCTCGGGGTCGGCACCGGCGCGGGCAAAGGCCTTGGCGGTGTCGTACTCGCAGTTGGTGCCGGGGAACACCGGGATGATGACCTTGGGCTTTGCAACACCGATCTTGGGTGCAGCGGGAGCGGTCAGGCTGCCGTTGATCTTTTCCACGGCAGGGCCGGCCTTGCGGTAAGGATACACAGGCTCCAGCTTGCTCTCCCAGATCTCCTGCAGTTCGGCCATATCCAGCTTTTCGCCGCAGGACTCGAAGGTGTACTCCTTGGTAGTCTCGCCCAGCAGCATACCGGCGGGAGAATCAGACACCATTTCCAAAATGATGGAGCCATACATGGGCTCAAACATCTGATGGGTGGTCATGTCCGCACGCATCTTGAAGCCGATGCGGTTGCCCAGACCCATCTTGAACAGTGCCTCGGCAATGCCGCCGTAGCCCACGGAGCAGGCGGAGGCGACCATGCCCTCCTCGATCATGTTCTCCACGATCTTGTAGTTGGCCTTCAGGGAGAAGAAGTTGGGGCAGCCGGTCTCCGGGTCAATGATGGGACGCACGAGCACCACGGTGCTCTCCGGCTTCTTGAACTCGGTGGAGACTACGCGGCTTGCCTTGCCAATGGCAGTGGCAAAGGACACCAGCGTGGGAGGCACATCCAGCTGCTCAAAGGAGCCGGACATACTGTCCTTGCCGCCGATGGAAGCGATGCCCAGACCGATCTGCGCATCCAGTGCGCCCAGCAGGGCAGCCAGCGGCTTGCCCCAGCGCTCGGGCTTGTTGCCCAGACGCTCGAAGTACTCCTGGAAGGTCAGGTAAGCGTCCTCGTAGCGGAAGCCGGTGGCAACCAGCTTGGTCACGCTCTCAATAACGGCCATCCGTGCACCCACATACTGGTTGGCGCTCATCAGATAGGGGTTATAGCCCCATGCCATGCCGGAGCAGGTGGAGGTCTCGCCGTCCACCGGCAGCTTTGCCACCATGGCGTTCTGGGGGGTCAGCTGGTATGCACCGCCAAAGGGCATGAGCACGGTGGCAGCGCCGATGGTGGAGTCGAACCGCTCGGAAAGGCCCTTCTTGCTGCAGACGTTCAGGTCGCCTACCATGGACTTCATCTTCTGGCTGAAGGTCAGGCCGGCCCACTGGGGCTGCCAGACACTGCCCTTTTCCACATGGACGTTCTGGTGCTTCTCTGCACCGTTGGAGTTCAGGAACTCACGGCTGATGTTCACGATGGAAACGCCGTTCCACACCATATTCAGGCGCTTTTCCTCGGTGACCTTGGCCACAGGGGTAGCCTCGAGGTTCTCCTCGGTGGCAATGGCGATGAACTTGTCCACATCCTCCGGGGCAAGCGCCACAGCCATACGCTCCTGGCTCTCGCTGATGGCCAGCTCGGTGCCGTCCAGACCCTCGTACTTTTTGGTAACCTTATTCAGATCGATATACAGACCATCAGCCAGCTCGCCGATGGCAACGGAAACGCCGCCGGCACCAAAGTCGTTGCAGCGCTTGATCATCTTGCAGGCGTCCTCGCGGCGGAACAGGCGCTGCAGCTTGCGCTCGATGGGCGCATTGCCCTTCTGCACCTCGGCACCGCAGTGCTCAAGGCTGTCCAGCTTGTGTGCCTTGGAGGAACCGGTAGCACCGCCGATGCCGTCACGGCCGGTGCGGCCGCCCAGCAGCACGATCACATCGCCGGGAGCGGGGCACTCGCGGCGGACGTGGGAGGCAGGGGTAGCACCCACAACGGCACCGATCTCCATGCGCTTTGCCACATAGCCGGGGTGGTAGATCTCGTCCACCTGACCGGTAGCCAGACCGATCTGGTTGCCGTAGGAGGAGTAACCGGCGGCTGCGGTGGTGACCAGCTTGCGCTGGGGCAGCTTGCCGGGCATGGTCTCGCTGACCGGCTTGAGCGGGTCGCCTGCGCCGGTGACACGCATAGCCTGATAGACGTAGCTGCGGCCGGACAGCGGGTCGCGGATGGCACCGCCGATGCAGGTTGCAGCACCGCCGAAGGGCTCGATCTCGGTGGGGTGGTTGTGGGTCTCGTTCTTGAACAGGAACAGCCAGTCCTCATCCTTGCCGTTGACATCGCACTTGATCTTAACGGTGCAGGCGTTGATTTCCTCAGACTCGTCCAGATTCTTCAGGATGCCCTGCTTCTTCAGCTCCTTGGCACCAATGGTGGCAAGGTCCATCATGCAGCGGGGCTTGTTCTCGCGGCCCAGCTCAGTGCGCATAGCCATGTAGCGGTCAAAGGCCTCCTGCACCACGGCGTCATCGATCTGCACATCGTCCAGAATGGTGCCAAAGGTGGTGTGGCGGCAGTGATCAGACCAGTAGGTGTCGATCATCTTGATCTCGGTGATGGTGGGGTCGCGCTGCTCGGTGCGGAAGTACTCCTGGCAGAACTTGATGTCCCCCAGATCCATGGCCAGACCCTTTTCCTCGATGAACTTGGCAAGGCCTGCCTCATCCAACTGGTTGAAGCCCTCCAGCACTGCCACGGCAGCGGGCACGGGGTAATCCATCTTCAGGGTTTCTTTGGTCTCCAGAGAAGCCTCGCGGGCTTCCACGGGGTTGATGACATACTTCTTGATCTCGGCCACCTGCTCGGGGGTCAGAGCGCCCTCCAGCAGGTAGACACGGGCAGAGCGCACCAGCGGGCGCTCGCCCTGACTGATAAGCTGGATGCACTCGGCAGCAGAAGCTGCGCGCTGGTCGAACTGACCGGGCAGATACTCCACGGCAAAAGACACGCCCTCGGCAGTGGGCAGCTCTGCGTAGGTGTTATCCACCGGCGGCTCGCTGAACACGGTGCTGACGCACTGGTTGAACAGTGCTTCGTCGATGCCTTCCACATCGTAGCGGTTCAGCAGGCGCAGACCGGTCAGGTCCTTGATGCCCAGCAGGCTGGTGAGTTCGTTTTTCAGACCGTTGGCCTCGACATCAAAGCCGGGCTTTTTTTCCACATAAATACGATAGACCATTGGGTAGGTTCCCCCTTTGTATTCTTTCTTACTGCTTCTCTGCCAGCGCTTTCAGGGCACGCAGGCCGATATCGCTGCGCTTGTGTAGCTTTTCAAAGCTGATCTTCTCGGCTGCTTCATAGGCGTGGCTCAGGGCGTTGGTCAGGCGCGGGCCGGTGGCGGTAACGCCCAGCACGCGACCGCCGTTGGTCACAAGCTGGCCGTCCTCGGTGATGGCAGTGCCGGAGTGGTACACCGTCACGTTCTCCTCGTCGGGCAGCTGACCGTCCACAAGGCCGGAGATGGGCTTGCCCTTCTCGTAGGCCACGGGATAGCCGCCGGAGGCCAGAATCACACAGGCCGCAGCACCATCGGAGAACTTGACTTCCTGCTGTGCCAGCGTGCCGTCGGTGCAGGCCTGCATGATGTGCAGCAGGTCGCTTTCCAGCAACGGCAGCACCACCTGCGTTTCGGGGTCGCCGAAGCGGCAGTTATACTCGATGACCTTGGGGCCGTCCGGGGTGAGCATGAGGCCGAAGTACAGGCAGCCCTTGAAGGGGCAGCCCTCGGCGTTCATGGCGCGGATGGTAGGCAGGAAGATCTTTTCCATGCACTCCGCAGCCACCTCCGGGGTGTAGTAGGGGTTGGGGGCAATGGTGCCCATGCCGCCGGTGTTCAGGCCGGTGTCGTGGTCGTTGGCGCGCTTATGGTCCATGCTGGAGACCATGGGCTTGACCACCTTGCCGTCCGTAAAGCTCAGCACGCTGACCTCCGGCCCGGTGAGGAACTCCTCTACCACCACATGGTTGCCGGATGCGCCGAACTTTTTGTCCAGCATGATCTCCTTGACGCCGTCAGCGGCCTGCTGCTCGTTTTCGCAGATCAGCACGCCCTTACCCAGTGCAAGGCCGTCCGCCTTGATGACCACCGGGTACTTACCCTCGGCGCGGATGTAGTCCATGACCTTGGCAGGGTCATCGAAGGTCTCGTACTTTGCGGTGGGGATGCCGTATTTCTTCATCAGGTCCTTGGAGAACACCTTGGAAGCCTCGATACGGGCAGCGGCCTTGTCCGGGCCGAAGGCGGGGATGCCCACCTTTGCCAGCGCGTCCACCATGCCCAGTGCAAGGGGGTCGTCCTGTGCCACCACAACGTAATCGAACTTTTCTTCCACTGCAAAGCCCACCATGGTATCCACATCGGTGGCCTTGATGTTTTTGCACTTAGCGTCATAGCTGATGCCGCCGTTGCCCGGTGCGCACCAGATTTCGCCGCAGTCGGGGCTCTTTTTCAGTGCCTTGATGATGGCGTGCTCGCGGCCGCCGCCGCCCACTACCAAGATTTTTTCAGCCATATCATTCACCTTCCCGTTTTTGAATGACCCTCTCAGTCATTGCTGCGCAATGCCATCTCCCCCGAAAGGGGGAGCTTTTTCCGCTGACGGCAGGTGCCGCGTTCAACGGAAGAAGCATTCCTGCCCGTTTTCCCGCATACAGCTCCCCCCTCGGGGGAGATGTCGCCGTCAGGCGACTGAGAGGGTTCGTTCCTTTTTCCTTAGTGATGGAACAGCCGCAGGCCGCAGAAGGCCATGGCGATGCCGTACTTGTTGCAGGTATCGATGACCTGCTGGTCGCGGATGGAGCCGCCGGGCTGCACGATGGCGGTCACGCCGGAGCGGCGGGCGCGCTCGATGTTGTCACCGAAGGGGAAGAAAGCGTCCGAACCAAGGCAAACACCGGTCACCTTGCTGAGGTAGGCCTTCTTTTCCTCGGCGGTCAGCGGCTCGGGCTGGCGGGTGAAGGTCTCTGCCCAGACGTCATCACCGATGACATCCTCCGGGGTATCGCCGATGTAAACATCAATGGCGTTGTCGCGGTTGGGCTTTGCCACATCGTCACGGAAGGGCAGGTTCAGCACCTTATCCATGTGGCGCAGCTGCCAGTTGTCGGCCTTCTGACCGGCCAGACGGGTGCAGTGGATACGGCTCTGCTGGCCGGCACCCACACCGATGGTCTGACCATTATAGGTGTAGCACACGCTGTTGGACTGGGTGTACTTCAGGGTGATGAGAGCAATGATGAGGTCGCGCTTCTGCTCCTCGGTCACGTCCTTGTTCTCGGTGACCCAGTTGTTCAGCATGGTGTCGGCGTTGATGACCAGCTCGTTGCGGCCCTGCTCGAAAGTGATGCCGTACACCTGCTTGTGCTCGATGGGAGCGGGCTGGTAAGCGGGGTCGATGGCGACCACATTGTAGTTGCCCTTCTTTTTGCCGGACAGGATAGCCAGTGCCTCCGGCTCGTAGCCCGGAGCGATGATACCGTCAGAGACTTCGTGCTGGATCAGCTTTGCGGTGGGCACATCGCAGATGTCGGACAGGGCGATCCAGTCGCCGAAGGAGGACATCCGGTCTGCGCCGCGGGCGCGGGCGTAGGCGCAAGCCAGCGGGGAGAGCTCGGTCTCCGGGGCAATGTGGTACATCCGGCGCTCCACCTCGGTCAGGGGCAGACCCAGTGCTGCGCCCGCCGGGGAAACGTGCTTGAAGGAAGCCGCTGCGGGCAGACCGCAGGCGGTTTTCAGTTCCTTGACCAGCTGGATGGAGTTGAGGGCATCCAGAAAGTTGATGTAGCCGGGCTTGCCGTTCAGCACGGTAACGGGCAGGTCGGAGCCATCTTCCATATAAATGCGGCTGGGCTTCTGGTTGGGGTTGCAGCCGTACTTCAGTGCGAGTTCATTCATTGGTGCATCCTCCTTATATCCTAAGGTTTACTCTTATTCTTCCTCGGCGTCAAGCTTTTTGAGCAGTTCCAGTTCCTCGGGCAGCAGCTCCGGCTCCTCAGGGTCGTCAAAGTCGCTGCACACCGGATCATATTTATTAAAGATCATATCGCCGCTCTCGCCGGTGTCCAGATCGATGACCCGGGCAAACAGGCTCACCTTGTTGTCCAGATTCAGGCTGCTCCACATATCGTGGGCAAAATCACCGATGGTGCGGGGGCAGGCAAAGCGCAAAGGCTCACCTTCAAAGCTGGGGATGGGGTTGCCGTTGTGCTTGTAGGTGCTGATGAAGTGGCCCTCGCCTGCAACAGGCTGGGGGTAATCAAAGAAATAGCGCTGCACGCTGTCACCGTTGCCATCGGCAGACTTGAGGATGCTCATCTGGTAGCTGCCGTCAGCGTACACCACCGCGGAGATGCGGGGGGTGTAGTTGGGGCCGTCCGGCTCAAAGGTGCGGGTGCGCAGGGCGTCGGCAAAGCTCTTGCCTTGACTCATCAGGTCGTAGATGGTATCGGTCTGGTCGCCGTTGGTCACAATGTGGGTCTTGCCAAGGGTCAGCACCGGGTTATAAATGATCAGGCTGGGATCTTCCAGCTTTGCGGGGTCGGCTGCAACGGTGCAGATGCCGCCGCGCTCAGGCACAGGGTCAAACACGCGGTTGCGGCTGTTCTCGCTGCGTCCCATGATAAAGTAGCCGATAAACATCTGCCGTCCGTCCGGTGCCATTGCCACAGCAATGCCGCGGCCGGGGTACTCGTTGGATGCCAGATACTCGTTCAAGTTGATCTTTTCCATTGTTGTTCTCCCTTGCATTTTTGTTTTCAAAGAGCAACTCTCGGCTCCCCCTTTGGGGGAGCTGGCGCGTCAGCGCCTGAGAGGGCGAACCTCTTTGCGGAGGCAACTAGCCCGCCCTCTCCGTCACGGCTTACGCCGTGCCACCTCTCCCAAAGGGAGAGGCAAGAACAACGCTCTGCAAGCTTTCAGCAAATCTCTCCGCTGCACACCATAGCCACCGCCTTGGGCAGCAGCTTCCATTCAGCCTGCTCCATCACCCGCTTCTGCAGCACCTCGGGGGTGTCGCCGGGCAGGATGTCCACGGCCTTCTGCAGCAGGATAGGCCCGCCGTCGCACTCCTCGTTGACAAAGTGGACAGTGGCGCCGGTCACCTTGCAGCCCCGGGCCAGTGCGGCCTCGTGGGGGCGCAGGCCGTACATTCCCGGCCCGCAGAAGGAAGGAATCAGCGCCGGGTGCACGTTCAGGATGCGGCGCGGATAAGCCGCGATGACGCCGGGGCCCAGCACGGACAGAAAGCCCGCCAGCACCACCAGATCGATCTTGTGCGCCCGCAGCGTTTCTAGCAGCGCAGCGTCAAATTCCTCGCTGGCGGCGTAGTCCTTGCGGCGCACCACGCAGCCTTCCACACCCGCCTTTGCGGCGCGTTCCAGCGCAAAGACGCCGGGCTTGGAGGCCACTACCAGCGTGATTTTACCATTGGGGTTCTCGCCCCGGGCCTCACTGTCCAGCAGCGCCTGCAGATTGGTGCCGCCGCCGGACACTAACACGGCAATGTTCAGCACAGCTCCACGCCCTCACCTTCTGCGATGACGCCCAGACGGTAGGCTTCCGGCTCGCCGTTGGCGTGCAGGATCTCCAGTGCCTTATCGGCCTGCTCGGCGGGCACAGTGAGCACCATACCCACGCCCATGTTGAAGGTATTGAACATATCGTGCTCGGAGATGCCGCCCACCTTCTGCATCAGGTGGAACAGAGCCGGGGTGCGCACATCTGCCTTGTTGATGCGGGCGCAGCAGCCCTTCTTCAGGCTGCGGGGGATATTCTCGTAGAAGCCGCCGCCAGTGATGTGGGAGATGCCCTTGACCTGCACCTCTTCCAGCACCTTCAGCACGGGCTTGACGTAGATCTTGGTGGGAGCCAGCAGCGCCTCGCCAAGGGTCTTGCCGCCCAGCTCGGCGGGGGTGGAGAACAGCACATCGGGGTCGGCGTCGATGTTGAACACCTTGCGCACCAGCGAGAAGCCGTTGGAGTGCACACCGGTGGAGGGCAGGGCGAGGATCACGTCACCGGCTGCCATGGTCTCGTTGCTCAGGATCTTCTCCTTGTCCACAACGCCCACGGTGAAACCGGCCAGATCGTACTCATCCTCCGGCATCATGCCCGGGTGCTCGGCAGTCTCGCCGCCCACCAGAGCGCAATCGGCCTGCACGCAGCCCTCGGCCACGCCCTTGACGATGTTGGCGATCTTTTCCGGCACGTTGCGGCCGCAGGCGATGTAATCCAGGAACACCAGCGGCTTTGCACCGGCGCAGATGACGTCGTTGACGCACATAGCCACGCAGTCAATACCGATGGTATCGTGCTTGTCCATGATCATGGCCACCTTCAGCTTGGTGCCCACACCATCGGTGCCGGAGATCAGCACCGGGTGCTTATAGCCGGTGCAGTCCAGCTCAAACAGGCCGCCAAAGCCGCCCAAGCCGCCGATGCAGTGCTCGTTCATGGTACGGGCGACATACTGCTTCATCAGCTCCACAGAGCGGTAACCGGCGGTAATGTCCACGCCTGCTGCGGCGTAGCTTTCAGAATAGCTCTTTTCCATGTTCTTACTCTCCTAACTTTTTGGCGTCCTTGGGACGGTCGTTCAGGTGACGGTCGTGAATATCGGTAGAAAGCACACTTTCCGGCTCTACGGCATACTCGCCGGTAAAGCAGGCAGTGCAGAAACCGCATTTTGCGTTTTTGGCAAGCTGGACAACGTGCTCGTTGGAAAGGTAGCCCAGCGTATCGGCGCCGATGACCTCGTTGATCTGCTCCAGCGTGCGGCCGGTGGCCACCAGCAGCTTCTGGTCCGGGATATCGGTGCCGAAGTAGCACGGATACTTAAAGGGAGGCGCAGAGACCATAAAGTGCACCTCGGCAGCACCGGCATCCCGCAGCAGCTTGATGATGCGGGCAGAGGTGGTGCCGCGCACGATGGAGTCATCCACCAGCACCACGCGCTTGTCCTTGACGGTGCTGGACACCACGTTCAGCTTGATGCGCACGCTGTTCTCGCGCTGCTTCTGGCTGCCCTGAATGAAGGTGCGGCCGATGTATTTGTTTTTGATAAAGCCGATGCCGTAGGGGATGCCGCTCTCCTGCGAGTAGCCCAGTGCTGCATCCAAGCCGGAATCCGGCACGCCGATGACCACATCGGCCTCCACGGGGTGCTCCTGTGCAAGGAAGCGGCCTGCCTGCTTGCGGGCCTCGTGCACTGAGCTGCCCTCGATGACGCTGTCCGGGCGGGCGAAGTAGATGAACTCGAACACGCACATCTGGGTGTCCGGGCGACCGCAGTGATCCTTGATGCTGCGCAGCTCGCCGGTCTTGGTATCCACCACTACGATCTCGCCGGGCTCCACATCCCGCAGCAGGGCGGCACCGGTGGCATCCAGTGCGCAGCTCTCGCTGGCAAAGACGTAGCCGCCGCCGGGCAGGGTGCCGATGCACAGGGGTCGGTAGCCCCGGGGGTCGCGGACCGCGATGAGCTTGGTGGCAGACATGATCACAAGGCTGTATGCACCCTCCAGCACGTCCATGGTCTTGCTGATGGCAGTCTCGATGCTGCCCATGCGCAGACGGTTGCGGGTGATGAGGTAGCAGATGACCTCGGTATCCGAGGAGCCGTGGAAGATGGCGCCCTCGTTTTCCAGCTGGCGGCGCAGCTCCACGGCGTTGGTCAGGTTGCCGTTGTGGCACAGCGCCATGGTGCCGCGGCCATGACGGACGATCATGGGCTGGGCGTTGGCGCGGACGCGGGTGCCGGCGGTGGCGTAGCGCACATGGCCGGTGGCCATGTGTGCCGTGGTAGTGGACAGGCTTGCCAGCACCTCCGGGGTGAACACCTCGTTTACAAGGCCCAGATCCCGGTGGCCGGTGATCACGCCGTCATCGTTGACAGCAATACCGCAGCTCTCCTGCCCGCGGTGCTGCAGCGCATACAGGGCCGAATAAGCCGCTGCGGCTACATCCTCGGTACCGGCACGGTCGTAGATGCCGAAAACGCCGCACTCCTCATGCAGCGGATATGCAAAATCAGACATTGGTTCTCCTTTACAGCTCGTTCAGTTCGTTCTGCAGCTTTTCTTCCTTGGCTGCGATCTGCTGTGCCATGGATACGCGCTCAGCCTCCAGCTTTTCAGCCAGTGCGTCATCGCTCAGGGCCAGAATTTCAGCAGCCAGCCATGCGGCGTTCTTGGCACCGTTCAGTGCCACGGTTGCCACCGGGATGCCGCTGGGCATCTGCACGGTAGCCAGCAGCGCGTCCAAGCCATCCATCGCGCCGCCCTTCATGGGGATGCCGATGACCGGCAAGGTGGTGTTGGCGGCAAAAGCACCTGCCAGATGTGCTGCCATGCCTGCCGCGCACAGGATGACGCCAAAGCCGTTGGCCTTTGCGCTTTTCGCAAAGGCTGCTGCCTCGGCGGGAGTACGGTGTGCCGAAAGGATGTGTGCCTCAAAGGGGATGTCCAGTGCCTTCAGCTGGGCGCAGGCACCCTTAACCACCGGCCAATCGCTGTCCGAACCCATGATCACTGCCACTTTACGAACCATTTTCCAAAGCCTCTCTTTCTCAACTGTCCAACAAGACCGACAAACAAAAAAGGCTGCGGTACACCTGTACCACGGCCTTTATTTCCTGTTTTTCTGTCCGCGCATTTTGCACAAGGTTGCACCATGCCCCTGATTGCAGTGAATGTGACCCCATTCCATGCGACCCGGCACCAGCAGCATCATTGAAGTTTCCCTCCGCAGTTTCCTGTGCAAGCGTTTTTTCAGGCGGCGATGCAAGCCCGTTTTTTGGGGCATCGTCCCTGTACTAGATACAGTTTACGGCAAAAAAACCGCTTTGCAAAGAGCGTTTGGGCAAATTCTCCCTTGTGTTCCCATGCCGTCAAAAAACTTTCGAAAGTTTTGTGCAGTTTCGCCATCCTTTTTCTTTTTAAGTATGACTTATGCGGCAGGTATATTTTATGTAAAGGCTGTGTTGATGTATCCCAGATATCGCGCCGGATTTTTAAAAAATGATCTTTGCCGTGGCGGCGCGTGCAGCGCGGATCAGATCCGCCGGGGCGCAGCACACCTGCGTGCCGATGCGCCCGCCGGAAACGTAGACCTTCTGCTGGGTCAGCACGCTTTCGTCAAAGACGGTGCGGTACTGCTTTTTCATGCCCACCGGGCTGCAGCCGCCCCGCACATAGCCGGTCACCTTGTTGATATCCGCCACATGGATCATCGCCACGCTCTTTTCGCCCACGCTGCGGGCAGCGGCTTTTAAGTCCAGCTCTGCCGCCACCGGAATGACGAACACAAAATAGTTTTTGCTGCTGCCCTGCGTTACCAGTGTCTTATATACGCAGGCAGGATCTTCGCCCATGCTGGCGGCTACGGTCACGCCGTCCACCGCCACCCCCTCCTCGTGGGGGTACTCGTGGGCGGTATAGGCCACCTTTTCCCGTTCCAGAATGCGCATTGCGTTGGTTTTAGCTTCTTTTCCCATTGTTATTCCCTCTTTGATTCTATTGAACCCTCTCAGGCCGCTTCGCGTCCAGCTCCCCCGAAAGGGGGAGCTTATGCGCGGTAACCGGCAGATTCTCTTTCCCCGGGAAGTAATACCCCATGGAAAGCAGTAAAAAGCTCGACCTTTGGGTGCGCAGTCATTGCACAACAATGACTGCGCGGGCTCTTTTCTTTTTTATTCTACCACTTTTTCGGAAAAAATTCAAAATTTCTCTTGACTTCAGTTTCATGAAGTGATATCATAGCGTCACGCACTTCAGAGTACTGAAGTTTGACACTGCAAGCTGCGGCAAAGGAGCCGGTCTCCCTCGCCGTTTCACAGGATAGGAAAAGGCAAAGGAGACAAAACACTATGATCATCGTACTCAAACAGGATGCACCCGACGTACAGGTGCGCGAGTTCTGCCACGAACTGGAGGATATGGGCCTGCAGATCAACGATTCCAAGGGCAGCGACACCCATATTCTGGGTCTGATCGGCGATACCAAGGCCATTGCGGAGAGCTGGGTGCTGGCAAACCCGGTGGTAGAGACCTGCCGCCGCGTGTCCGAGCCCTACAAAAAGGCCAACCGCAAGTTCCACCCGGACGACAGCGTTATCGACGTGGAGGGCGTCAAGATCGGCGGCGGCAACTTTGCAGTCATCGCCGGGCCCTGCAGCATCGAGAGCGAGGAGCAGATCACCTACTGCGCCCAGCGGGTAAAGGCGGCGGGCGCTTCCCTGCTGCGCGGCGGTGCATTCAAGCCCCGCACCTCTCCCTACTCCTTTCAGGGTATGCGCAGCGAGGGTCTGGACCTGCTCAAGCTGGCGCGCCGCGCCACGGGTTCGCCCATTGTGACCGAGATCATGAACACCGAGCACCTGCCCCTGTTTGAAAACGTGGACCTCATTCAGGTAGGTGCCCGCAATATGCAGAACTTTGAGCTGCTTAAGGCCGTTGGCCGCCAGAAAAAGCCGGTACTGCTCAAGCGCGGCCTTGCCAACACGCTGGAAGAGTTCGTGATGAGCGCCGAGTACATCATGGCCGAGGGCAACGAGAACGTCATCCTGTGCGAGCGCGGCATCCGCACCTTTGAGACCAGTATGCGCAACACGCTGGACCTTGCCGGTGTGGTCATGCTACACAAGATGACCCATCTGCCGGTGGTGGTAGACCCCAGCCACGCCTGCGGCCACGCATGGATGGTGCCGGAGCTGGCGAAAGCCGCGGTCGCTGCTGGTGCCGATGGTCTGATGATCGAGGTGCACAACAACCCCGCCAAGGCCAAGTGCGATGGCGCACAGAGCCTGACCCCCGACCAGTTCGATGAACTGATGCAGTTCATCGGCAAAGAGGTGGAGTTCTTCGGCAAAAAAATGAACTGAGCCCGCCCGAAAGAATATTGTTATACGCAGGGACTGCTGTGCCGACCGGGTTCAGCAGTCCTTTTTTTGCTGGAAAGTTTGCCAAGCCGGAAGCCTTCCCCCGGTCGGGGGAAGGTGGCTGCGCGCGAAGCAAGCAGACGGATGAGGGCGCAGGCAAGCAGCATTTTACCTTAAATACCCCCGATTTCTGTGCACCGGCGGGTTTTCATTTTCTTTTCACGGGTTTTATGGTATACTATAGTGTATTTTGAAAAAACGCTGCCGAAAGAGGTTTTAAAGATGAAAGCACACATTGCACGCAACCAGAACGCCGGGGTGCCGCTGGCGCTGGGCTGGAACCTTTCCCCCGCCGACCGGGGCAAGCTGGAGGGCATGGCACCCGCCTTTGGCATGAAGCTGCTGCCCATTGCCCCCGCCGATGCCGGCAAGACCGTTGCCCAGCTGCTGGGCGAGGTGGAGGTAAAAGCCCCCAGAACGCTGGTGCTGGAGCCGGGCGCCTATCCCCCGGCGCTGGTGCTGGCAAACTTCCGTGATAAGGACGTGGACACCCTGCTGGACCTGATGCGGCAGGCACAGGTGACCATCCCGCTCAAGGCGGTGGTCACCCCCGCAAACCGCAACTGGATGTTTGCAGACCTGCTGGCACATTTGCAGGAGGAGCACACCGCCTTTACCGCCGCAAAGGAGAGCCAGACCGTATGAAGAGCCGCATCACCCGCATGACCGCTGCACTGCTGGCGGCAGTGCTGAGCCTTAGCCTGCTGGTCGGCTGCAAGCCCAAAAAGGAGCTGACCCGGTACACCACCATCTTTTATGATGTGTTCGACACGGTAACACAGGTCATCGCCTACTGCGAGAGCGAGGAAGAGTTCAACACCCAGATGCAGGCGCTGCATCAGGATCTGATCGCCTACAACCAGCTCTACGATATCTACAACGACTACGACGGCGTTGTGAACGTTAAGACCATCAATGAAAACGCCGGGAAAGCCCCGGTACAGGTAGATGACCGCATCCTTTCCATGCTGGAGCTGGCACAGAAGATGTACGACCTGACCGGCGGCAAGATCAACATTGCCATGGGCAGCGTGCTGGGCATCTGGCACGACTACCGCGAAGCCGCCGAACAGAACGCCTCCGAGGCCGACAACACCCTGCCCACACAGGAGGAACTGGAGGCTGCTGCCCAGCACTGCGATATCAACGACCTTGTCATCGACGAGGATGCCAAAACGGTCTATCTGTCCGACCCGGAGATGTCGCTGGACGTGGGCAGCGTGGGCAAGGGGTACGCAGTGGAGATGGTCTGCCGCGCCGCCGAAGCCCGGGGTCTGACCAGTGCACTGGTGAGCGTAGGCGGCAACCTGCGCGCCATCGGCACAAAGCCGGACGGCAGCCAGTGGACGGGCGGTGTGGAGAACCCGTGGAACGCCTCGGAGGTGTATACCAACACCAACTCCATCTTCGGCTCGCCCATCAACATGAGTGACCTTGCACTGGTGACCAGCGGCGACTACCAGCGCTACTTTGTGGTGGACGGCAAGCGCTACCACCACATCATCGACCCCGACACCCTGTGGCCCGCTGCCTACTACAACGGCGTCACCGTGCTGTGCCCGGACTCCGGCATGGCAGACTGCCTGACCACTGCCCTGTTCTGTATGCCGCTGGAAGAGGGACAGAAGCTGGTGGAATCGCTGGACGGCGTAGAGGCCATGTGGTGCACACCTGACAAGCAGGCCACCACCTCCAGCGGCTGGGACAGCCACCTGAAAAAGTAAATTCTGCCGTTTTTGCAGGCGAACTATTTAAAATGGCCTCCGCGTGCGCTCTGGCCATCATCAGCGGAAAATCTATTTTTAATTTCGGAATAGCGGAGCGTCTGCGGACGCTCCGCTATTCCCTTTTCACGGAAATTTTTCTTATGCAAAAAGGCTGCCGCACGGAATGTGCAGCAGCCTTTTGTTTTATTTATCCGGTTATCCCGTCTAGCATCACTCCACGATGATGCTCTTGCCGGTCATCTCGGCAGGAACGGGCAGGCCGATATAGGGCAGCATGGTGGGTGCGATATCGGCCAGGCAGCCGCCCTCGCGCAGCTTCACATCGCCGCAGCCAACTGCCACAAAGGGCACAACGTTGGTGGTGTGGGCGGTGAAGGGGGTGCCGTCCGGGTTCATCATCTTCTCGGCGTTGCCGTGGTCAGCGGTGATGAAAGCGCAGCCGCCGGCGTTCAGCACAGCGGTGACCACCTGATCCACGCAGGTATCTACAGCCTCAACGGCCTTGACAGCAGCCTCGAACACGCCGGTGTGGCCGACCATATCGCAGTTTGCAAAGTTCAGGATGACCACATCGTACTTGCCGCTCTCGATGCGCTTGACACACTCGGCAGCGACCTCAGGGGCGCTCATCTCGGGCTTCAGGTCGTAGGTGGCAACCTTGGGGCTGGGGATGACGCAGCGATCCTCGCCCTCGTAGGGAGCCTCCACGCCGCCGTTGAAGAAGAAGGTGACGTGAGCGTACTTCTCGGTCTCGGCAATGCGCAGCTGGGTCTTGCCATGGGCAGACAGGTACTCGCCCAGAACGTTCTTCAGCTCCACCGGGGGATAGGCCACCTCGCAGTTGGGCATGGTAGCATCGTACTCAGCCATGCAGACGTAGTGCACCTGCTTGCGGCCGCCGCGGCGCTCGAAGCCGGTAAAGGCATCGTCGCAGAAAATGCGGGTCATCTGGCGGGCACGGTCGGGGCGGAAGTTCATAAAGATGACGGTGTCGCCGTCCTGCACACGGCCACCCTCGCAGGTGACACAGGGCAGCACGAACTCATCGGTCTTGTCTGCGGCGTAGGAAGCCTCGATGGCCTCGGCAGCATTGGCAGCGTGCTCACCCTCGCCGTAGACAAAGGCAGCGTAGGCCTTCTCCTCGCGATCCCAGTTGTTATCACGGTCCATGGCGTAGTAACGGCCGGAAACGCTGGCGATCTTGCCCACGCCCAGCTCATCCAGCTTGGCCTGCAGGTCAGCAAGGAAGCCCTTGCCGGAGTGGGGATCGGTGTCGCGGCCATCGGTGATGCAGTGCAGGTAGACTTCCTTAGCACCCAGATGCTTTGCCATTTCCAGCACGCCAAACCAGTGGTCGGCATGGCTGTGCACGCCGCCGGTGCCCACCAGACCCATCAGGTGGATGGCCTTACCGGCCTCGATAGCAGCCTTCATGTTCTTGACCAGCACAGGGTTCTTGAGCATCTCACCGTCATGGATGGACTTGGTGATGAGGGTCAGCTGCTGGTAGACGATGCGGCCTGCGCCCATGTTGGTGTGGCCGACCTCGGAGTTACCCATCTGGCCGTCGGGCAGACCGACAGCCATGCCGGAAGCATCAATGGTAGTCATGGGGTACTTTGCCATCAGAGCATCCAGATGGGGGGTCTTGGCAGCCACAACAGCGTTGCCGAAGGTCTCGTTCGGCACCCAGCCGAAGCCATCCATGATGCACAGAAGAACAGGTTTCTTTGCCATAAAATTGAATCTCCTTTGAATTTATCACGCGTTGCGGGCAAGGCTAAGCGCCCCGCCTGCGGGTGCAACCTGCAGGTGCATAACACCCGAGCGGCTGCTGTAAAACAGATCAGCGCCCGGCTCAGCGCTGAAAAAACGGCGCAGCCGGGCGCTGAAACAGCTTAGTTAAGAAAAGGCAGTTGCTCAGCCCTTGGTGGCTGCATTGACGATGACAGCAAAGTCCGGAGCCTTCAGGGATGCGCCGCCGATCAGGCCGCCGTCCACGTCCTTCTTGCTCAGCAGCTCCTCGCAGTTCTTAGCGTTCATGCTGCCGCCGTACTGCACGGTGGTAGCCTCGGCCACTGCCTCGCCGTACAGCTCGCCCACCACCTTGCGGATCTGTGCGCAGACTTCCTCTGCCTGATCGGAGGTAGCGGTCTTGCCGGTGCCGATGGCCCAGACAGGCTCGTAGGCGATGACAACGTTTGCCATCTGCTCAGCAGTCACGTCACGCAGAGCGATCTTGGTCTGCATACGGACCAGCTCCTCGGTAACGCCCTCCTCGCGCTGCTGCAGGCTCTCGCCCACGCACAGGATGACCTTCAGACCGGCGTTCAGAGCAGCCAGCGTGCGCTTGTTGACGGTCTGGTCGGTCTCTGCAAAGTACTGACGGCGCTCAGAGTGGCCGACGATGACGTACTCCACGCCCAGATCCACCAGCATATCGGCGCTGATCTCGCCGGTGAAAGCACCGGACTTCTCAAAGTGGACGTTCTCGGCACCCACATGGATGTTGGTGCCCTTGGTCTTAGCCACAGCGGTGACCAGATCGGTAAACGGGGTGCAGATGACCACCTCGCAGGTAGCGTCCTTCACAGCGGGGATCAGCTCATCCACCAGAACAGCAGCCTCGGAGGCGGTCTTGTTCATCTTCCAGTTGCCAGCGATAATAGCCTTGCGCTTTGCCTTATCCATTGTTATTTTCTCCTTACCTTCGTAACTATTTACAAATTGCCTGCACAAAAAGAAAAGATGCGGCGGCGTAAATGCCGCCGCACCCATTGTGATGCCGGAAAAATTATGCGTTCTGGATGACTGCGATGCCGGGCAGCTCCTTGCCCTCCAGATACTCCAGAGAAGCGCCGCCGCCGGTGGAGATGTGGGTCATCTTGTCGCCCAGACCCATCTGCTGCACAGCTGCTGCGCTGTCGCCGCCGCCGATGACGGTGGTAGCATCGCTCTCAGCCATAGCCTTGGCAACAGCCAGAGTGCCGGCTGCCAGAGTGGGGTTCTCGAACACGCCCATGGGGCCGTTCCAGACAACGGTCTTGGAAGCCTTGACAGCGTCAGCAAACAGCTTCATGGTCTCGGGGCCGATGTCGCAGCCTTCCATATCAGCGGGAATAGCGCTGATGGGCACGATGGTCACGTCCACGGGAGCATCGATGGGATCGGGGAAGTCCTTGATGCAGGCTGCATCCACGGGCAGCAGCAGCTTGACGCCCTTCTCCTTGGCCTTAGCCATCATTTCCTTGCAGTAGTCCAGCTTGGTGTCATCGCACAGGCTCTTGCCGACCTCGTAGCCCTGAGCCTTGGCAAAGGTATAAGCCATGCCGCCGCCGATGATCAGAGTATCGACCTTCTCCAGCAGGTTGGAGATGACGTTCAGCTTATCAGCGACCTTAGCGCCGCCCAGAATAGCGGTGAAGGGACGGACGGGGTCGTTGACGGCGTTGCCCAGATACTTGATTTCCTTCTCCATCAGGTAGCCGACAGCGGTATCCTTGATGTAGTCGGTGACACCTGCGGTGGAGCAGTGTGCACGGTGGCAGCTGCCGAAGGCGTCGTCCACATAAGCATCAGCCAGAGAAGCCAGCTCCTCGCTGAACTCGGGCATGTTCTTGGTCTCTTCCTTGCGGAAACGGGTGTTCTGCAGCAGAACGACGTCGCCGTTGTTCATAGCAGCCACAGCAGCCTTTGCGTTCTCGCCCACAACGTTGTCATCGTCAGCAAACACAACGGTCTTGCCCAGCTTTGCGCTCAGAGCCACAGCAACGGGAGCCAGGCTGAACTTAGCCTCGGGGCCGTTCTTGGGCTTGCCCAGGTGGCTGCACAGGATGACCTTAGCGCCATCGTTGACCAGCTTCTGGATGGTGGGCAGTGCTGCGTTAATGCGGTTCTCGTTGGTGATGACACCGTCCTTCATCGGGACGTTGAAATCGCAGCGGACAAGCACCTTCTTGCCGCAGTAGTTCTGATCGTCGATCGTCTTCTTACCTAAACCCATGGTAAAAACTCCTCTCAAATTATAATTCTGAACCAGAGTCTCGCTCACAATCGGGGCGTTGCCCCGTACAGTTACTATTATAAACAAAAACTGCGTGTATTGCAAGGATATGAGATAGATAATTGTTTAACAAACATTTGCCATTGTTGCACGGAAATGTGTCTATTTTGCCCGAAGTGCGGTTTTTTCTGCCCGCAGACGCCGGAAATGCTGTTTTCCTTCATGACAAAAGGGGTCGAAAAACGCCCACAGGCGTTTCTCGACCCCAAATAAAAATAATTTTTCCGCTGTTGATGCGTTATGCAAAATATTCCTGTGCGCGGCGAGCGGCATCGTTGATGCAGTCCCGCAGCTGGTCCAGCGTATCAAACTTTTTGCTGGGGCTCAGGTAAGCGTGGAACTCCACCACCGGGTCGGTGCCGTACAAGTCACCGGAAAAGCCCGGGATAAAGGTCTCGCAGGTCACCTTGGTGGCGTCATCGTTCACGGTAGGGCGGCTGCCCAAGCCGGTGGCCGAGGGATACCACACCCCGTTGATGCAGGTGCGGGTGATATAAATGCCGCTGCGGGGCATCTGGAAGCCCTGCGGGTACAGCTGGTTGATGGTGGGCACCCCGAGGGTGTGCCCCAGCCCTGCCCCGTGCTGCACCGCAAAGCGGATGGCGTAGGGCATGCCCAGCATGGCGTTGGCGGCCGGGATATCCCCGCCCTCCAGCGCAGTGCGGATGCGGGTGGAGGACACCGGCTTTTCCTCAAACTGTGCCATGGGCACCACCACTACCTCTACCCCAAGAGGGGCACAGAGGGTGCGCAGCAGCTCCGGCGTACCGGCAGCCTTTGCACCAAAGGTGAAGTTTTCGCCACAGAACAGCGCCCGGGCGTGGCAGTTTTCCACGATGCCGCGCACAAACTCCTCCGGGCTCAGCGCCTTGATCGCCTCAAAGTCCGGGGTGAGGTAATACTCCACCCCAAGACTGTGGATCAGGGCGTGCTTGTCCTCGGTGGAGAGCAGGCGCTTGCCCTTCATTTTATTTTCCACCGGCAGGCGGAAGGTGAACACCGCCGGGGCTGCATCATGGGTCTTTGCCCATTGTACCGCCCCTTCGATCACCGCCCGGTGGCCGATATGGATGCCGTCAAAGTAGCCCATGGCCACGGCGGTACCCTTTGCGGGCTGTGCCAGCGGCAGCGGGGCAAACTGAGAAATGATCTGCATGGGTCTTGTTTCCTTTATTGCTCAATTACGTTCCACGAACAGTTTTTCCACCCGGAGCACCCCGCCGGTAATGTTAGCAAGGCCAAGGAACTGCCCGGCGGCATTGCGCACCCGGTAGCGTCCGTCTGCTGCGGGGTAGCGGCTGGTGGGGCAGCCGTTGTACAGGTGCTGCTCCACCCATGGCTCCACCATCAGCAGCGGCAGCGGAGTGAACACGCTTTCCACCGGCAGCATCAGTGCTTCCAGTGCAGCGCTCCCCTGCTCCTTTGCTGCAAGGATTTCTTCCAGCGTGTGGGCGTCTGCTTCGGTGTACAGACCGGCAGAAGTGCGGCGCAGCGCGCTCATGGTGCCCTTCTGCCCCATGGCGGCGGCGATCTCCTCCAGCAGGGTGCGGATGTAGGTGCCTTTGGAGCAGCGCACCGTCAGTACATACTCGTTTTCTGCCGGACTGCCGCCGTACTCGATGCCGTAAATTTCAATAGGGCGCGCCTTGCGCTCCACGGTCACGCCCTCGCGCGCCAGCTTATACAGCGGCTGGCCGTTGATCTTGACTGCCGAGTACATGGGCGGCACCTGCATCTGCGGGCCGATAAACTGCGGCAGCACAGCCAGCAGTTCCTTCTCTCCGGCGGTGACGGGTGCAGTTTCCAGCACAGTGCCGGTGCTATCGCCGGTATCGGTGCGTGCGCCCAAGCGCAGGGTGGCGCGGTAGGTCTTGTCGTGGTTCAGCTGCAGGTCCACCGCTTTACTGGCACCGCCGCAGAACACCGGCAGAACGCCGGTGGCCATGGGGTCCAGCGTACCGCTGTGCCCCAGCTTGCGGGTGCCCAGCACGCCGCGCAGCTTTGCCACAACGTCAAAGCTGGTCCAGTCCATGGGCTTGTCTACGATCAGGATGCCCTGCATCATGCTTCCTCCTGCGGTGCGTCCAGCTCGGCTTCCACCTCTGCAAGGATCGCGTTTTTGGCGTTTTCAAGGTCTCCCAGCAGCTCACAGCCCGCTGCGCGGGTGTGGCCGCCGCCGCCCAGCCGCCGTGCGATGGCACAAGCGTCCACGCCCTTTGCAGTGCGCACGCTGATGCGGTAGCTGCCGCCGGGCTGCTGGCGCAGGGTCAGACCCACCTTGACTCCCTCGATGCTGATGGGCAGACTGGTCAGTTCCTCCAGATCTGCGGGGTCTACCCCGCTCTGCCGTATCTCGTCCCTCGTCAGGTAGATCAGGGCGCAGCGGCCATCCAGATAGTACTCCAGATGGTTGCGGGCGATGCGCTCGGCCTCCATGCGGGCACGGGGCTTAGTGTCGAAAAGCAGGGTGTTCAGCTCCTCCACATGACAGCCGGCTTCAATAAGCTTTGCCGCCACCGTGTGGGTGTTGGCGGTGGTGGAGGAAAACTTGAAGCAGCCGGTGTCGGTAGCAATGCCGGTGTACAGGCAGTCGGCAATATGGGGGGTGATAGTCACCCCCATCTCCACGATGACCTGATACAGCAGTTCCGCTGCCGCAGCGGCACCGGCATCCAGAAGGGTAAAATCGGCATAGCCGTTGTTGCCTGCGTGGTGGTCGATGCACAGGTCTACATGGCGTGCGTACTGCGGCACACCGTTATTTTCGCCAAACAGCTGCAAACCGGCCACGTCCACCGCAATCACGGTGCGGGGCTCGAACTCGCCCTTGAACAGCCGTGGGTTTGTAAAGGCATAGCGGGACGGAATGGCATCGGAGCAGAGCACCGCTGTTGTTTTTTCCAGCGCTTTGAGCGCATAGTACAGGGCGCTGCCGCAGCCGATGGTGTCACCGTCCGGGTTTTTGTGGCACAGAATCAAAATGTCGTCCGCAGCCAGCAGGCGCTGCGCCATCTGCTGCACATCCAGTTGTTCTGTCATCCAATGATCCATCCTTTCCGCAAAGGCAGTCAGTCCTCGGTCTGTTCGGTATCGGCAGGCTGTGCTTCCTCCTCGCCGTTCACGTTCAGGCTGCGCAGCAGCTCGTTGATGTGGGCGGCGTAGGCGGCACCGTCATCCTCCACAAAGATGAAGCGGGGTGCCTTGCGGATGTGCATTTTTTTGCTGACCTCGGTGCGCACATGGCCTGCGGCACGGTTCAGCGCTTCGATTGCGGGCTTGGGGCCGTCTGCGCGGCCCATCACGCTTACATACACTTTTGCCACATCCAGATCCGGCGTCACGTCCAGACGGGTGACGGTCAGCAGACCGCCCTCCAGCCGCGGGTCCTTCAGTCGGCCGATGATGGCAATGATCTCGCGCTTCATATCCTGCGCAAGACGGCCCATATTTTTCTGAGACATAGTTTTCTCCAAATTCTGTCCGGCAGCCTCCCAAAGCCTTGCCCCGGCCGGGGCAAGGCGGCATTTGTCTGCCAAAACGACGGATGAGGGCGCACGCTCCACACCTGCGAAAGATACGCCCTCATCAGTCTCACTTCGTTCGACAGCTTCCCCCGGACGGGGGAAGCCTTTTCTGCCGGGAAGCTGTTATATATTCGGTTTTTGCTTAGTCGCGGTACTCTTCCATCTTGAAGGCCTCGTATACGTCGCCTTCCTTGACGTCCGCAAACTTCTCCAGGGTCACGCCGCACTCGTAGCCCTCGGCCACTTCCTTAGCGTCGTCCTTGAAGCGCTTCAGGGATGCGATCTCGTCCTCGGCAATAACGATGCCGTCACGCACCACGCGCACCTTGCTGTCGCGGGTGATCTTGCCGCTGGTCACGCGGCAGCCTGCAACGGTGCCCACGTTAGAGATCTTGTACACCTGACGCACCTGCAGTTCGCCCAGAGAGACCTCGCGGAACTTGGGTGCCAGCATACCCTTCATAGCGTCGGTGACATCGTTGATGGCGTCGTAGATGACGCGGTACATACGCATTTCCACCTTGGTGGCAGCGGCTTCTTCCTTAGCCACATTGTCCGGGCGGACGTTGAAGCCGATGATGATGGCGTTGGAGGCATCGGCCAGATCCACGTCGGACTTGCTGATGGCGCCGACACCGGCGTGGATGACGCGCACGCGCACCTCGTCGTTGGAGATCTTCTCCAGACTCTGCTTCACAGCCTCGGCAGAGCCCTGCACGTCGGCCTTGACCACGATGGCCAGTTCCTTCATGTCGTTCTGTGCCATCTGGCTGAACAGGTTATCCAGCGTGACCTTCTGGAAGGAGGAGAACTGCTTCTCCTTGGCGGCAGCGATGCGCTGCTCGGCCAGTTCGCGGGCCAGACGCTCGTCCTCAACAGCCTCGAACAGGTCGCCTGCCTCGGGCACGGCGGTCAGGCCGGTGATCTCCACAGGGGTAGAGGGGCCGGCATCGGTCAGCAGCTGACCCTTGTCGTTGCGCATGGTACGCACACGACCCACGGCGGTACCGGCAATGATGACGTCGCCGGAGTGCAGGGTGCCGTTCTGCACCAGAATAGTGGCGATGGGACCCTGGCCCTTGTCCAGACGGGCCTCGACGACCGCACCCTTGGCGCGACGGTTGGGGTTTGCCTTCAGCTCCATGACCTCAGCTTCCAGAGCAATGCGCTCCAGCAGGTCGTTGATGCCCATGCCGGTCAGGGCAGACACCGGGATGCAGGCCACATCGCCGCCCCAGTCCTCGGTGATGATGCCGTACTTGGTCAGGCCTTCCATCACGCGCTCGGGGTTTGCGGTGGGCTTATCCATCTTGTTCATTGCCACGATGAGCTTGACATTTGCAGCCTTGGCGTGGTTGATGGACTCGATGGTCTGGGGCATGATGCCGTCATCGGCAGCAACCACCAGAACGGCGATATCGGTCATGTTGGCACCGCGGGCACGCATGGAGGTGAATGCCTCGTGGCCCGGGGTATCCAGGAAGGTGATGAGGCTGTCGTTGACCTTGACCTGATATGCACCGATGGCCTGCGTGATGCCGCCGGCCTCGCCTGCGGTAACGTTGGTCTTGCGGATGGCATCCAGAATACTGGTCTTGCCGTGGTCAACGTGGCCCATAACGCAGACCACCGGGGGACGCTCCACCAGATCCTCCTGCGAATCCTCTTCCTGTGTGAACAGGCGCTCCTCGATGGTCACATGCACCTCGTGCTCGACCTTTGCGTGGAATTCCTCTGCCAGCAGAGCTGCGGTGTCGAAATCGATCACGTCGTTGATGGCGTGCATCTCGCCCATCTGCATGAACTTGGCAATGACCTTACCGGCCTGCTGCTTCAGACGGGCAGCCAGCTCGCCCACGGTGATCTCGTCAGGGATCATCACCTTCAGCTGGGCGTTGCGGGCCTTTTCCAGCTGGATGCGCTGCAGACGCTCGAACTCAGTCTCGCGCTTGCCCTTCTGGAACTGCTGGCGCTGGCGCTGGCCGCGCTGAGTGAACTTCTGCTTGTTACCCTGCGGAGTGGGCTTGCGGCGGTTCTCGGTATTCTTGGTAGAGGCCAGATCATCGTAGCGGGCGTCGAAGCGGTCCACGTTCATATCCACAGTGCGGGTATCCACGGTGACCTGATTGTCCTCGCGGCGGACAGAAACTGCCTGTGCGGGGGCAGCAGTAGCCTTTGCGCCGGTCTCGCGTGCCAGTTCGCTGAAGGAAACGGTCTTTTCCTCGCGCTTCTTATGCTGCTCGGGCTTCTTGTCGCCGTGCTTGCCGTTATTGTTATTATTATTGTTTGCCTTGGGCTGCTCGGCCTTTGCGGCGGGCTGCTGGGGCTTTTTGTCAGCCTTGGGAGCCTCGGGCTTCTTTTCAGCCTTCTTTTCGGCCTTCTGGTCAGCCTTCTTCTCAGCCTTGGGCTCCTCCTTGGGAGCCTTGGCACTGTTCAAAAACTCGTCCAGATTTGCCACGCTGTTATCCTTGCTGAACTTTTCCAGCAGGTAGTTCAGCTCGTTCTCCTCCAGATTGGAGCTGTTCTTCTTGCCGGTGCTGCCCATAGCGGCCAGTTCGTCCAGTACCTTCTTTGCAGAAAGGTTCAGATCCTTTGCAAAGTCACTCACTTTATATTTTACGATCATTCGCTCATATCCTCCTCATTTTTGATTGCTCCGCAGTCCGACAGGCGGTCGAAACAGAGCTTTGCGAGGTTGCGGTCGGTCACCGCATAAACAGCCACGGGCTTGTGGCTGATATCGGCCAGCTTATCCTGCGTCAGCGGCATGGTGAACACGTCCACCAAGTCCCCCACAGCGTAGTTCAAACGCTGCAAAGTCTTAGGGCTGATGTCCGATGCGGTCATCACCAGCCATGCCTTGCTTTTGACGCAGGCTTCCTCCACGGCATCAAAGCCCATGGTCAGCGCACCGGCCTTGCGGCACAGGCTCACGGCCTGATACAGCGCCTCCTCCGGGGGCAGCTTGGGTTTTGCGGGGGCGTTATTCTTTTTTGCCATCGGCTGCTGCCTCCTTTGCGGCTGCGGCCAGCTGTACAGCCAGCGCGTCGTATACCTCGGCGGGAACCGGCTGCTCAAAGCAGCGTTCCAGCGCCTTTTTCTTTTTTGCCTTGGTCAGGCAGTCCGGGTCCGGGCAGAGATATGCGCCGCGTCCCGGCTTTTTGCCTACCAGATCGATGCTGATCTCCCCGCTGGGTGCGCGCACCACGCGCACCAGCTCCTTTTTGGGGCGGCTGGTCATGCAGCCGATGCACTGGCGGGCAGGGATCTTTTTTTGTGCCATCCGGTTTCCCTCCTTCGGCAGATGGTGCCGGGCTTATTCAGCGTCTGCTGCGTCCTTCTTGGGCTCCTCGTCCTCGCCGTAGTAGCCGCTCTCGGGACGGATATCAATGTTGTAGCCGGTCAGGCGGGCGCACAGGCGGGCGTTCTGACCCTTATTGCCAATGGCAAGGCTCAGCTGCTGGTCAGGCACAGTGACGCGGCAGGAGCGGGTCTCGCCGGGCAGCAGCTCCACCTTGACCACCTTGGCAGGGCTCAGGGCTGCGGAGATGAACTCCGAGATATCCTCGCTCCACTTCACGATATCGATCTTCTCGCCGCCCAGCTTTTCCACAACAGCGGCCACACGGGCGCCGTGCTCGCCGATGCAGGCGGAAACAGGGTTGACGTTGGGGTCCTTGGACCAGACAGCCATCTTGGTGCGGGCACCAGCCTCACGGCTGATGGCCTTTACCTCCACAGTGCCGTCAAAAATCTCGGGCACTTCCAGCTCAAACAGGCGCTTGACAAGGCCGGGATGGGTGCGGCTGATCATCACGCGGGGGCCACGCTCGGTGCTGACCACGTCCACGATGTAGACCTGCAGGGTCTCGCCCTCTGTGTACACCTCGCCGGGCACCTGCTCGTTGCGGGGCAGAACAGCCTCGCCGCCCTTGCCCAGATCCAGCGCAACGATGCCCTTCTCGGTATCCACGCGGGTAACGGTGGCCTGCACGATGTCATGTGCGCGGGACTGGATCTCGCTGAGCTGCTGGTTGCGCTCGGCCTCGCGGATGCCCTGACGGATGACGTGCTTTGCGGTCTGGGCGGCAATACGGCCAAAATCGCGGGTCTTGAGCGGGGTGATGATGCGGTCGCCCACCTCGTAGCTGCTGCGGATCTTGCGTGCCTCGGTCACACCGATCTCGGCGTGCTCGTCGTACCAGTCCTCGTCTGCCACGATATCCTGGATCAGTGCCACATCAAAGCGGCCGGTGTCGGGGTCGATGTCCACACGGATGTGATCCTCCTCGACCTCATAGTTCTTCTTGACGGCAATGATGATAGCCGCCTTGATCTTTTCGATCAGGTACTCTGCGGTGATGCCGCGCTCATGCTCCAGCATGGAGAGCGCTTCAAAAAAGTCCTTATTCGCTGCTGTCATTTTTCGGGTTCCTCCTATATATTTTGTTCTCTTTTCTCCATCAGAGACGGTACTTTTCAGTTGAACAGATCCTCGTCGTCGCACAGCTGCACACCGGAGGCTGCGTTCACCTCAAAGGTCACGGGGCCGTTTTCGGTCTCCAGCGTCACGGTGCTGCCCTCGCGGCCGGTCAGGATGCCGGACAGTTCCCGCACGCCGTCAGCGTTGGGGCGGATCAGCTTTGCCCGCACCTTCTGACCCTTCAGCGCCTCGTAGTGCTCCGGGCGGGTCAGCTTGCGGCCAAGGCCGGGGCTGCCCACCTCCAGATAATAGCTCTGGTCGATGGGGTCTGCTTCATCCAGAATGGGGTCCAGTGCGTGGGACACCTCTGCACAGGTGTCGGTATCCATGGTGCCGTCCCGGTCGATGAGGATGCGAAGATACCAGTCCGGCCCTTCCTTCTCAAAAACCACATCCCACAGGCGCAGACCCATGCCTTCCACCGTGGGACGGACAAGCGCTTCCACTCTCTGCGCGGTGTTGCCGCCAGACTGCTTCGCCATAAAAAACCTCCAAACAAACAAGAAACGCGGACCTTGCGGCCCACGTTTCAGGTTAAACTATATCGTACTACTAGAATATAGCATACTCTTGCGATTTATGCAAGCATTTTCGCAATTTTTTTGCAGTTGCGCGCCCTTTGGGGCTTTTTTACAGCACCCAGACGCCGTTTTCAAACAGCTGCACGGTGCGGCCATCGCGGCATTTGCCGGTGATGCGGCTGTCCTCTGCACCCACCATCACATCCTCGTGCAGGGAGGAGTGGTTCATGCCGCGGGCTGCCAGTTCCTCCTTGGAAAGGCCGGTGCCGCCCACGGTGGTGCCGGGGTAGCTGTCGCCAAAGGCGATGTGGCAGGCAGCGTTCTCGTCAAACAGGGTGTTGTAGAACAGCTTGCCGCTGCGGTTGATGGGGCTGGAGGCGGGCACCAGTGCCACCTCACCAATGTGGCGTGCGCCCTCATCGGTGTCCAGCAGCTGACCCAGCAGGTCTGCGCCCTCGTCGGCGCCGTGCTCCACCACCTTGCCGTCCTTGAAGGTAACGTGGAAATTCTTGATGAGCTGACCGTTAAAGACGTAGGGCTTTGTGCCGTAAACGATGCCGTCCACCTTATCCTTATGGGGCGCGGTGAACACCTCCTCGGTGGGGATGTTGGGCAGGAAGGGCACGCCCTTCTCGTTTTTGCTGCCGGCGCTCTCCCACACCGCCTGCTCGGCCAGACCCACGGTCAGGTCGGTGCCGTTGGCGCTTTCAAAATGCACGCTTTCCAGATCCAGGGCGTTCATCTTTGCGCCCAGCTCGTTCAGGCGGTCCAGATGCTTCTGCCACTCCCCTACCGGATCGCCGCCGGTCACACGGCAGGTATCAAAGATCAGCTTCCACTGTGCCTCAATGGCGGCTGCAGTGTCCAGCTCCGGGAACATCTTCTTTGCCCACGGCGCGGCAGGCAGGGCGGCGATGGACCACTGCACCCGGTCGTTCATGGTGTACTCCCGCCACGGCTGCATAAAGCTGCGGTTCGCGCTGTTCACGCGACTGATCTTGGCACCATCCAGCCCGGCAAACAGTTCCGGGTCGTCCGCGATGAGGTGCAGCACGCACACACCGCCCTCGCTCTCGGCGTAGTCCAAATAGCGGCGCAGCTGCCAGCCCTTGTGGTCGGTCAGGGCGTCCTCGCTGCCCAGCTCCATGCGGATGCGGGTAACGGCGTCATCCTGCCAGTTCACCTGCACGTCCCGCGCACCGGCCTCGTAGGCGCTGCGCACGCACAGCCGTGCCAGCGGGGCACCTTCCAGCGGGCAGTTGATGATCAGGGTCTGTCCCGGCTGCGGGTTCACACCCACCCGGACGATAAAATCTGCATACTTTTGCAGCAATTCGTTAAAGTTTTCCACGTTAAAACCTCCTGTGGTGCATAGCCACCGTTGTTTTTTCTCAGTATACCGCGTTCCGGCGTTTCTGTCCACTATGGGCAGAGCTGCCGCTCACCCTTCTGATTTAAAAAAGGCGCGGGTCAGCTGCACCACCGTACCAGAAAGCAGCAGCAATGCAATGAGGTTGGGGATGCTCATCAGGCCGTTGAAGGTGTCGGCGATGCTCCACAGCAGACCAAGATCCATGGTAGCGCCCAGAATGGCTACCAGAGCATACACCACAAAGAAGGGGCGCGCCACCTTGTTGCTCTTGCACAGGAACACCAGAAAGCGGGAGCCGTACAGACCCCAGCCGATGATGGTAGAAAAGGCAAAGCAGCACAGCGCCACGGCGGTAAAAATGGAAGCCCAGCCGCCGTAGGTGGTAGTAAAGCCGGAGATGGTCAGCTCAGCACCCGCCGCTGCGCCGTAGCTGACCGGGGTGCCGCTGCACAGGATGACCAGCGCGGTCAGGGTGCAGATGACGATGGTATCGGCAAACACCTCAAAAATGCCGAACATGCCCTGCTTGACTGGCTTTTTGGTGTCGGCGCAGGCATGGGCGATAGAACCGGTGCCAAGACCGGCCTCGTTGGAAAAGATGCCGCGGGAAACGCCCTTTTGCATACTGACAAACAGACTGCCGATGGTGCCGCCGGTAAAGGCAGCGGGGTTGAACGCACCCGCCACGATGGATTCCAGCACGTAGGGCAGGCGGGAGAAGTTGAGCACCACCACGCCCACCGACAGCACAATGTAAAACAGTGCCATAAAGGGCACCAGCTTCTCGCTTACGCTGCCAATGCGCTTGATACCACCCAGCAGCACCAGCGCCACCAGCACCGCCACAAGGATGCCCACGATGAGGTTGAGGGTTGGCAGAAAGCTGCCGCCCACCAGCCCGTATTCCAGCAGGGCGGTATCCACTGCTGCCACGATGGTGTTCACCTGCGTTGCGTTACCGGTGCCGAACACAGTCAGCACGCCGAACAGCGCGTACAGCACGGCCAGAAACTGCCAGCGGCGGCCAAGGCCGTTTTTAATATAGTACATCGGGCCGCCCACCCACTCGCCGGTATCGCTGCGCTCCCGGAAATGCACGGCCAGCGTCACCTCGGCAAACTTGGTGCACATCCCCAGCAGCGCAGAGCACCACATCCAGAACACGGCACCCGGGCCGCCGATGGCAATAGCACCCGCCACACCGGCAATGTTGCCGGTGCCCACTGTGCCCGCCAGCGCGGTGCACACCGCCTGAAAAGGGGTCATGGCACCGTCCGAAGCATCCCGCTTGCGGAACATCCGGCCCACGGTGGTACGGATGGCATAAGGGAATTTGCGGATCTGCAAAAAGCCCGTGCGGACACTGAGCAGCAGCCCCACGCCAATGATGCACACCATGGCGGGGATGCCCCAGATAAAGCTGTTCACCGCCTGATTGACGGCGGCAATGGTCTCGATCATATACTTCCACATCCTCTGTAATATCTTGCGCACTGACAGTTTTTGTCAAAACACGAAAATTATTTTACCGTACTTTTCCCGTAGTGTCAATGAAAAATAGGGACGTTATGAAACGCCCCTATCAGAAATTCTTATTTTTTATGTGTGACCGCCCGGCGGTAGACCGCACCGGAGACCACTGCCGCCAGCACCTCGGTAAGCCAGAAGGCGTGCCATGCGCCGTCTGCGCCCAGCCAGTTACACAGCAGTGCAGCCAGCGGCATGATGAAAACGACGTACCGGCACAGGGCGATGACCAGCGATTCTGCGCCCTTGCCCAGCCCCTCCAGTGCACCGGAGGCGGTGGTGGAGACTGCCGAGATGACAAAGCCGATGCTGATGATGCGCAAAGCAGTCCGCCCGGCGGCGATGGTTTCGGGGTTCTGGGTGAACAGTCCCATCAGCTGCCCGGAAGCAACCTGACAGATGACAGTGCCCGCCGCCATGATGGCAGCGCTCATGAGCAGGGTCAGCTGGAACAGCTTTTTCACCCGGGCGTGCTCCCGCGCGCCGTAGTTGTAGCCGATAAGGGGACGCATGCCCTGCACGAAGCCGTTGGCAGGCAGGTACAAAAAGGTCTGCAATTTATAATAGATGCCCAGCACCACCACATAGCTCTGAGAAAAAGCCGCCAGCAATCCGTTAAGGAAGGTGACCAGCAGCGAGGGCAGCGCCAGATTCAGGATGGCCGGAACGCCGATGGCGTACAGTCTGCCGTCCAGCGCCGCGTCCGGGCGCAGACAGCTGCGGCGCAGCCGCACCGGCAGCTCGGTACGCAGGTAGACTACAAGGTAGACCACCACGCTGAGCACCTGACCGATGCCGGTAGCCAGTGCCGCGCCTGCAATGCCCATGGCAGGCACCGGCCCAAGCCCGAAGATGAGCACCGGGTCCAGCAAAATATTGCACACGCAGCCGGTGATGAGCGCGACCATGGACACCTTCATGCGGCCCACCGCCTGAAAGATCTTTTCAAAGGCCAGCGAGACCATGTTCACGACCAAAAACAGGAACACGATGGTAGAGTAGGTGATGCCGGCGGCGATCAGCGTCTCGTCCTGCGTAAAGCGGCGCAGAAAGCCGGGCATGATGGTGATGCTGACCACCATCATCACCACGCCGTGCACAAGGCTGAGCACAAAGCCGTGGGTGGCGGCCGTCTCGGCCTTTTCGCGGTCACCCGCGCCCAGATACAGCGCGATCATGGCGTTGATGCCGATGCCAAAGCCGATGGCAATGGCGTTGGAAAAGTTCTGGATGGGGAACACCAGACTTAACGCGGTCATGGCGTCCTCGCTGATGCGCGCCACAAACAGGCTGTCCACAATGTTGTACAGGCTGTTTACCAGCATGGAGAGCACATTGGGCAGCGCCATCGAGAGCAGCAGCGGCAGCACCGGCTTCTCCTTCATAAAAGTTTCGTTCATAAAAAGTTTCACCTGCTATCTGTAAAAAGCAAAAATGTGGCGGGCACAGCATCGGCTTGCAGCCGGTTTCCGGCGCAAAAAAAGCCACACAATGACCCTTTAAAGGTCATTGTGTGGCGAAAAGTAGCAATGTTGCTGTAAAAATCCACACGGTTTTTATGATCGCGGCAGCTGTCCGCGATATGCAGCCTGCGCACTTGCGCACTGCAACCCTAGCAGAATACCACATCCTCAGCGGCGTGTCAAGGGGTTTCGGCGTAAAAGTATGACTTTTGCAATCACTTGACCATTTTTACAGCAGGCGCTACAATAAGGCAAACCGGCTCTGAGGGAGGACACTGTATATGAAATGGATGATCGCATCAGACCTGCACGGCTCTTATTATTATGCGCAGCAGCTGCAGCAGGCCTTTGAACGGGAGCAGGCCGACCGCCTGCTGTTTCTGGGAGACCTGCTCTACCACGGCCCCCCCCAACGACCTGCCCCGGGATTACGCCCCCAAAAAGGTGATTCCGCTGCTGAACAGCCTTGCGCCCAAGCTGCTGTGTGTGCGCGGCAACTGCGACGCCGATGTAGACCAGATGGTGCTCAATTTCCCGGTGCTGGCGGATTACGCCGTGCTGCCGGTGGGGCAGCGGCTGGTCTACGTCACCCACGGCCATGTGTTCAACCTGAATCATCTGCCGCCCCTTGCCCCGGGGGATATTTTGCTCCACGGTCACACCCATGTGCCCGCATGGACAGACTTCGGGCAGGGGAACCTTTACTTAAACCCCGGCTCTGTAAGCCTGCCCAAGGAAAACACCGCCCACAGCTACATGACCTTGGAGGGAAGCACCGCCTGTTGGAAGACCATGGAGGGCGCGTGCTACCACCAGCTGCAGTTGTGATAATGTTGTGATATTCCGGTTTTTGCCGGCAAAAGCTGGAAAAAGCTCTTGACGAACCGCCCGAAATGCTGTAAACTAAATACAACCTTTAAAAATAGAGGGAGCTGTAAGCTTTGTACTGAACGCAGGCGGTGCAAAGTGTAGCAGTAAACCCCATAAGGCATCATAAAAAGACACCGGAGGCTTTGCATCGGCTTCCGGTGTTTTTTTATGCGCCGCCGGGCTATCTTTTGCTGCGCGGTCATGCTACAATAGAAAGAAAACGCGAATTGCAGGAGGAATTATGGATTTTTACGGAACCATCGGCCCTGCCTGTGCCGATGTAAAGCTTTTGCAGCAGATGGTGGAAGCCGGCATGACCGGCATCCGCATGAACCTTTCTCATGGCCCGCTGGCAGCGCACAGGGACTGGCTGGCGCTGCTGCGCAAAGCCGGGGTCAAAAAGCTGCTCATCGACCTGCAGGGGCCGGAACTGCGCATTGGACGTCTGCCGCAGCCGCTATCCCTGACCGCCGGGCAGACCATGCGTCTGGGCGCGCAGGGCATCCCCTGCCCTGCCGCGCTGGTGCACAGCGTGCAGCCCGGGCAGGAGCTGCTGCTGGATGACGGCAAGCTGCTGGCGCGGGTGGACGCCGTGGAGCCGGAAGCGCTCGTATGCACCGTAGTGCGGGGTGGCGTGCTGCAAAGCCGCAAAAGTCTGGCAGCACCGGGGGCAGACATCCAGATGCCCACCCTGACCGCCGAGGACAAGGAAAACCTTGCCATCGCCGCCGGTTGCGGCGTTACCGGGGTCATGCTGCCCTTTGTGCGCGGCGCGGCGGATATCTGCAATCTGCGGCAGGCGCTGGCAGAAGCCGGTGCGCCGCAGCTGAAAATTCTTGCCAAAATTGAAAACCTTGCGGGCGTGCAGGCGCTGCCGGAGTTTTTGCCGCTGGTGGACGAGGTAGTCATTGCCCGGGGCGACCTTGGCAACGCGATGCCCCTGTGGGAGCTGCCCCGCTGCCAGAAGCAGCTTTCTGCCGCCTGCCGGGCAGCCGGAGTACCCTTTATGGTGGTAACCCAGATGCTGGACAGTATGCACACCCGGGCTGTGCCCACCCGCGCCGAGGTGAACGACATCTACAACGCCGTACTGGACGGCGCATCCAGCCTGATGCTCACCGGCGAGACCGCCGCCGGGCAGTACCCGGTACAGGCCATGGAGTATCTGGTGCGCACCGCCCGCACGGCAATGTGACAGGGGCTGATTCAGAATGCCCTCCGCTGCGCTCTGGGCATCATCAGAGGGAAAATTATTTTTTATTTGGGCTTCCGAAAAGTCTGCGGACTTTTCGGAAGCCCTTTTTCACGGAAAGGGATCGTGACCGAGAGATATTTTTCCGCAAAAGGATAGCATCTTTTGTCTGCTTCCTGTATAATACAGGTAAAATCAACTGAAGTCAGAAAGGTTTATCGTTTATGGGTATCGTAGTCATCGGAGCTGTTTTTGTGGATATCAAGGGCTATCCCCTTTCCACCTATATCCCCGGCGGGCGCAACGCCGGACGCATCGAGCAGGTACACGGCGGCGTGAGCCGCAACGTGGTGGAGGATATTGCCAACGTGGAGCTGCGCCCCACCTTTGTGGGTCTGGTGGACGACACCGGCATGGGACAGGACGTCATCGACAAGCTGGCAAAGCACAAGGTAAACACCCGCTTTATCCAGAAAAAGCCGGACGGTATGGGCACATGGCTGGCCATCTTTGACAACGATGGTGATGTGCACGCTGCCATCTCCAAGCGGCCGGATACCACCCCGCTGACCGGTCTGCTGCAGGAGCATGGCGATGTCATTTTTGCAGACTGCGATTCCATTGCACTGGAGCTGGACCTCGAAAAAGAAACGGTGAAGCAGACCCTGCGCTACGCTAAAAAGTACGGCAAAAAGGTGTTTGCCGCAGTCTCCAACATGAGCATCGCCATGGAGCGGCGGGATTTTTTGCAGCAGATCGATTGCTTCGTCTGCAATCAGCAGGAGGCCGGGCTGCTGTTCTCGGACGACTACGACCACCTCTCCCCGGACGAGATGTGCCGGGTGCTCACGGGCAACGTGCGCAGCGCCAACATTCCCAGCATGGTGGTGACCATGGGCGGGCAGGGCGCGGTATACGCCTGTGCGGACGGCAGCTGCGGCATCGTACCCGCCAAAAAGGTGGATGTCATGGACACCACTGGCGCGGGGGACGCCTTCTTTGCCGGCACGGTCATCGGCCTGACCTACGGCAAAACGCTGGCAGAATCCTGCGAGATCGGCAGCCGTCTTGCCGCTTCGGTCATCTGCATCACCGAGAACGTCTGTCCCCGCTTCCGCCCGCAGGAGTTCGGGCTGGATGTACCGGTGGTGGATTGACGATTTAAAGCGAAAAAACATTTATGGTTTGCCAACCGGGAAAATCTGCGGATTTTCCCGGTTGGCCTTTTCACGGTTGGATTTTTGCGCAAAACCGCATTTTCCCCCTTGACAGAAGCGGCAGTTTCTGGTATCAATAAAAAAGATAAAGGGGAGTAAAGGGCAGCCCGCCGGTCAAGGCTTTTTTCCGGCAGGCCGCTGCATGGCAGCGTCATCACGGCAGCAATGCCCGATGTCATGTGTTCGCTTGAGACTTTTGTCACAGATCTTACGCTGTGGCAAGGGTCTCTTTTTTCTTGCCGCAGCATCAGAACAAAAGGAGGCAGGAAAACATTATGAATTTCTGGAACACATTCGCCGCGCTCTTTTCAAACTTCGGGGCGCTGACATGGCAGATGGTGGTCATGTGGGGCATCGGTGCCCTGCTCATTTACCTTGCCATCGTCAAAAAGATGGAGCCCAGTCTGCTGCTGCCCATGGGGTTCGGCGCCATTCTGGTCAATCTTCCCGCATCCGGTGCCATCACGCAGGGAGACACCGTTGGCCCCATCTCTGCCCTGTTTGAGGCGGGGATGTCCAACGAGCTGTTCCCGCTGCTGCTGTTCATCGGCATCGGTGCCATGATCGATTTTGGCCCGCTGCTGGAAAAGCCGTGGCTCATGCTGTTTGGCGCAGCGGCACAGTTCGGCATCTTTTTCACCCTGTTTCTGGCCGGGTTCTTCTTTGATATGAAGGACGCCGCGTCCATTGCGGTCATCGGCGCAGCGGACGGCCCCACCGCCATTTTTGTGGCAAACACCCTGAAATCCCAGTATCTGGGCGCTATTATGGTGGCAGCTTACAGCTACATGGCGCTGGTGCCCATCGTGCAGCCGCCGGTCATCCGTCTGCTGACCACCCAGAAGGAGCGCCGCATCCGTATGCCCTACGAAAAAGGCAACGTCACCCAGCTGACCAAGATCCTGTTCCCTGTTGTGGTCACGGTGGTCGCCGGTCTGGTAGCCCCGGCCAGCGTGGCGCTGGTGGGCTTTTTGATGTTCGGCAACCTGCTGCGGGAATGCGGGGTGCTGAACTCCCTGAGCGAGACCGCCCAGAACGTACTGGCAAACCTCATCACCCTGCTGCTGGGTCTGACCGTAGCCGGGCAGATGACCGCCGACAAGTTTGTCCGGCCGGACACTTTGCTTATCATGGCGCTGGGTCTTGTAGCCTTTATCTTTGATACCGCTGGCGGCGTGCTGTTCGCCAAGCTGGTGAACCTGTTCCTGCCCGAGGGCAAAAAGCTGAACCCCATGATCGGCGCGGCAGGCATCTCGGCCTTCCCCATGAGCGGACGCGTGGTCAACAAGATGGGTCTGGCCGAGGACAACCAGAATTTCCTGCTGATGTATTCCATCAGCGTCAACGTTTCCGGGCAGATCGCATCCGTCCTTGCCGGCGGACTGATCCTTTCCCTGATGGCTTAACGGAGGTACCTTTATGCTTCATCTTTCTTCCTGGATGACCACCCTGCCCATGATGCTCATCGGCATGACCGGTATCCTGCTGGTCATCGGCTTTCTCGTGCTGGTTGTGATGGCGCTGAACTGCCTCACCCGCCGCAAGTAAGGGCAAAAAATAGGATAAGCAAGCCGCCCGGGAGGATCTGCGGATCTTCCCGGGCGGCTTTTTTCACAGGCGCAGACGGCGCTGCTTTTGCCGGATTCATCCCCGGGCGTCCTGCCGGGTGGTGCTAAAGTACTCCTTGGGGGTCATGCCGTACTCCTTTTTAAAGGCGCGGAAAAAGTGGTTGTAACCGCCAAAGCCGCTGGTCTTGTACACCTCGGTGATGGGCAGCCCCTGCTCGATGAGGGTGCAGCAGCGGTCTAACCGCGCCTTTACGATATAGCGGTGCACCGTCTGCCCGGTCTGGCGTTTGAATTCCCGGGCAATATGTTCCCGGGAAACGAAGAACTCCTTTTCCAGCCGTTCCAGCGTCAGCTCCTCGGTAAGGTGCGCCTGAATAAACAAAAACACCTCGTCCAGCATCAGGTGGTGGCGGCTGACCGATGCGGTGTGGAACTCTGCATGGATGCAGGCACGCAGCGCCAGCACCACGAACATTTGCAGAATGCCGTGCTCGAACACCGCTGCACCGAACTGGGTGCGCTCCTGCGGGAGCATCAGCAGCTTCCGGGCAAGGTTTTTCAGCAGCATATAGATCTGGCTGTCCGGCCGGACAGCCACCTGCCGGAAGGGCACCACATTGAAGCTTTTTTCCAAGTCGGTGTCCGCGTCCGAAAGCTGCGCCAGCGTCTGGGGGGACAGCTGCACCCGGATAAGCTCCAGCGGGCCGTAGGCGCCGGCGTATTCCAGCTTGCCGCCCTGACCGGGCTTGAAGATGATGAGGTTCTGCTGCTGGGCGGGCAGCACCACCTCACTGCACCGGAACACACCGCTGCCCCGCATGACCAGAAACAAATCATAATACGCGCCGGAATAAAACTCCCGGACGGCGCTCTGCTCAAAAAAATAACGCTTGACTGTATAGTTCACCAAAAAAACCTCCGTGAAACTGTCATGTGCGACAGTTTGTTGTACACAACAGAAAAGTACAACTGTTATAATTGCATAATACATCAATTTGTGATAGTTTTCAATCATTTTTTGGATATGTATTGATGGAAATTTAACGTATAATGCAAGCGTAGAAAAGAGGCTTGTGCGAAAAGTCTCGTGGTTTCACTGTTTTTAAGGAGGATAAAACACAATGGACCAGAAAAAGACCGTCCGACCCTTCTCCATGAAGGACAAGATCGGCTATACACTGGGCGATCTGGGCTGCTGCTTCACCGAGCAGTACCGTGCCATGTATCTGTCGATCTTCTACACCCTGATCCTGCAGGTCAACCCCTTCCACGTGGGTATCCTGCTGCTGGTCACCAAGATCTGGGATGCCGTGAACGACCCCATCATCGGCGCGATCGTGGACTCCCGCAAGGCCACCAAGGGCGGCAAGTTTATCCCTTGGATCCGCGCCTTCTCCTTCCCCATGGCAGTGCTGTGCATACTGGGCTTTGTCAATGTGGGCAACATCAATTACGGCCTGCGTCTGGCCTACATGTTCGTCACCTACGTTCTGTACGAGGCACTGTACACCTGCGTCAATGTGCCCTTCGGCACCCTGTCCAGCGTGATGACCGATGATGTCAGCCAGCGCACCGCACTGTCCCGCTACCGCAGCCTTGGCGGCACCATCTTCATGACCGTCATGGTCATGATCGGCCCCCTGTTCCTGTATGTGGACAACAAGCCCGTGGCCGGCCGCTTCCTGATGCTGGCCTGCATCTGCGCTCTGCTGGGCCTGCTGTGCCTGCAGATCACCTGCGTGTGGTGCAAGGAGCGCGTGGAAGTGCCCGAGCGTCCGCAGGGTGAAAAGCTGAACTACCTGCACGTGCTCAAGGAGATCTCTCACAATAAGGCTCTGCTGGGCGTTATGTTCTTCAGCCTCACCGGCATGATCGGTGCTTCCGTGGTCAACGGCCTGAACACCTACCTGTATAAGGACTTCTTCGGCAACGTTAAAATTCAGGCTGTCTCCGGTATGCTGAGCGTTCTGTACGCTGTGCTGTCCTTTGCCATCACCCAGCCTCTGGCCAACAAGTTCGGCAAGAAGGAGTGGTGCTGCATGGGCGCCGGCTTTGCCGCCATCGTGTTTGGCATCCTGTTCTTCTTCCCCGTCCACAACCCCGTGGCCTTCATCGTCATCAACGGTATCTGCTATCTGGGCGCTTCCGGCATGCAGGTGCTGATCTGGGCCATGGTCAACGACGCCATCGACTACCATGAGCTGCAGACCGGCGAGCGCAACGAGGGCATCGTTTACTCCACCTACTCCTTCTTCCGCAAGCTTGCAAGCGCCATTTCCGGCAGCCTGTCCAGCTTTGTGCTGGGTGCCATCGGCTACAACGTGACCGCAGGCGCTGTGCAGACCGCAGGCGTTGTGAACGCCATCTGGAAGAGCTACACCGGCGTCTACTTCCTGGGCTACGGCATTGCAGTTGCCATCCTGTTCTTCGTCTACCCCCTGACTAAGCAGAAGACTGCCGAGATGCTGACCGAGCTGAAGGCTCGCCGCGCCGCAAAGGAGAGCAAGTAAACCATGAAGATTTTACAGGTCCAGTTTAAAAACCGCAATGGCCACACCCTGCGCGGCATCGTGACCCTGCCCGATACCGAGGGCAAGGTACCCTTTGTGGTGCACCTGCACGGCTTTGCCGGCAGCTGCAGCGGCTACAAGTCCATGTACACCCACCTGTCCCGCGCTCTGGCAGCGCAGGGCATCGGCAGCGCCCGGTTCGATTTCTACGGCAACGGCGAGAGCGACGGCGAGTTCGAGGATATGAGCTTCGACGGCCTGCACACCGATGCACAGGATATCTTTGCATGGGCCGCTGAGCAGCCCTATGTGGACAGCGAAAAGCTGTTCCTCTCCGGCCAGAGCATGGGCGGCTACATTGCCGCTTCCTGCGCACCGGTCATCCAGCCCCACGGCCTGATCCTGCTGTGCCCGGGCGCCGGGATGTGGTTCGGCTGCGCACAGCGTGCCGACGGCGTTGTGCAGACCGGCAAGGACTACACCGACATGGAGGGTCTGTGCTACAAGATGGCCTTCAACTACGAGATGGCCAAGCACCCCGATCCCTTTACCGAAGCCAAGGGCTACAACGGCCCGGTGCTGCTGCTGCGCGCCGACGATGACCGTCTGGTGGACGAGGGTACCTGCAGCCGTTACGCACAGGTGTACACCGCACCCGAGGTGGACACCATTGCGGGCGGTGGCCACAACTTTGCTACGCTGGCAGCCCGTGCCACCGTGGAGAAAAAGACCGCAGCATTCATCAAAGCAAATCTGTAAAGCAAAGCGTATCTGCAAGGAGGCTTTTGTATGGAAAACGTAATTCTGCAGCCCATCGAGGTGGGCGGACAGACCTTTAAAAACCGCATCATGTTCCCCCCGCTGACCACCGGCTACGAGAAAAACGGCATGATCAGCGAGCAGGACATGGGCTTCTACACCCGTCTGGCAAAGGGCGGCGTGGGCTACATCGTTATGGGCGATGTGGCACCCATCAACAGCTTTTCTCCCACCCCCAAGCTGTTTGACGACAGCCAGATCCCTGCCTTCAAGGCACTGGCCGACAGCGTACACGCCTACGGCACCAAGCTGGGCATCCAGATCTTCCACCCGGAGTACGATGTGGACGCCATCAACAGCCTGTTTATGCAGAAAAAGTTTGACGAGATGCGTCAGCGCCTGCACCACGACATGATGTTCTTTACCGATGAGGCCAGCGAGGAGATGCTGATGTCCATCATCGATAAGATGTGCGCCTGCGCAGTGCGTGCCCAGAAGGCCGGTGTGGACGTGATTCAGATCCACGGCGACCGCCTGAACGGCTGCCTGTGCTCCACCCGCATGAACCACCGCACCGATAAGTTCGGCGGCAGTCTGGAGAACCGCGTCCGCTTTGCCCGTATGCTGACCCGCGCCATCCGCAAGGCTGTGCCGGATATGGTCATCGACTACAAGCTGTCCATCGTCACCCCGCAGCGCGGCAAGGGCGGCATTGACGAAGCCGACGCCGTGCAGTTTGCCCAGTGGCTGGTAGAGGACGGCGTGGATATGTTCCACGTTGCCCAGGCCAACCACACCGGCAACATGGCCGACACCATTCCTCCCATGGGCGTACAGCCCTACGGCTTCTTTGTCAAGATCGCCGGGGACATCAAAAAGGCTGTCAATGTACCGGTCAGCGCCGTGGGTCGTATCGTGGACGCCGACATGGCTGCACGCGTCATCGAGAGCGGCATGGCCGACATAGTTGCCATGGGTCGCCCGCTGCTGGCAGACCCCGACTGGGGCACCAAGATCGCTGCCGGGAAGGCCTGCGATATCCGCCGCTGCATCAGCTGCAACAAGGGCTGCACCGATGCCATCCAGAACCGCCAGTTCCTCTCCTGCGTGCTGAACGCGGAGAACGGCTACGAGAACACCCGCAGCATCCAGCCCGCAGCGCAGAAAAAGAAGATCGCCGTCCTCGGCGGCGGCCCTGCCGGTCTGGAAGCAGCCCGTGTGGCAGCCCTGCGCGGCCATGACGTGACCCTGTTTGAAAAGACCACCTCTCTGGGCGGTCAGCTGAACATTGCCTGCGTACCTCCCCGCAAGGAGGAGATGCGCCGCGCCGCACAGGACCTGATCCACGCTGTCTGCAACGCCGGTGTGCACCTGTGCATGGGTCAGACCCGCACCGCAGAGCAGCTGAAGGATGCCGGTTTCGAGGCCGTCATCAACGCTGTGGGCGCACACAGCGCCGCACCCCGCATCCCCGGCATCGACAGCGTGAACGTTGCCGACGCGTGGAAGGTGCTGGCCGGTGAGCAGCAGGTGTATGGCACGGTTGCCGTCATCGGCGGCGGCATGGTAGGCTGCGAGACCGCAGAGTATCTGGCTGCCCGCGGCTGCAAGGTGTCCGTTATCGAGATGATGGACAAGATCGCCGCAGGCGAGAGCACCACCATTCTGCCCACCCTGCTGGAAAACTACAAGACCTACGGCGTGGAGCAGTACCCCAGCCACAAGGTCAAGGAGTTCCGCATGGACGCCGTTGTCTGCGAGAACAAGGACGGCGCAGAGGTGACCATCCCCTGCGATTACATCGTGCTAGCCATGGGCGCACGCTCCAATGCATTTGACGCTGCTGCGCTGGAAGCTGCCGGTATCCCGGTGTATTCCATCGGCGATGCCGCCGGTAAGGCTGCGGATATCTCCAACGCCATCCGCACCGGCTACGATACCGCCTGCCAGCTGTAAAACAAAAATATCGTTCTATTTGTGGGTCAGAAACGTCTGTGGGCGCTTCTGACCCACTTTTTTTTCCCTCTCAGGCGCTCCCGCGCCAGCTTCCCCGAAGGGGGTAGCCAAGGTTTAAAGCCCGTTGCTAAAGTATTAGGCATCATGAGGAGGCTTTCGGCAGTGCTCTTGGCTCTCCCTTTGAGGAAAGACTTCCACCCGCTCCGGGGGGAAGATGCGCGCAGCGACGAAAGGGGGAAATCTGGCATCGCGCAGCGATGACTGAGAGGGTCATGTTGACTTCCGTGCCGCAGCGCCCCCGCCGCATGACTGTTTCCGCGTGGAAACAAGCGCGGCAGCTGCCGTTTGCCTCCACGACCCCTCCTGTGAAAATAGCGTTTGTCGCACTCCGCAGAGTGCGACAAACGCGAAATTATAAATAATCTTTCCGCTGAATATGCGCAAAGCGAACGCGGAGCGCATTCAAAATCGTCCCACATAAAAAGGCTGCTGCACAAAAACCTGTGCAGCAGCCTTAACTATTAACTTGCGGATCAGATGCTGAACTGCACGGCGCAGAAAGCGGCATAGATGCACAGCAGTGCAATGCCCTGCGGGCGGCTCAGCTTGCCCTTGATCAGAGCAGGCAGGGTGAGCAGCAGCATCACGGCAAACATGACCGGGATATCCATCACCAGCGAGGCGTTCATGCCTGCGATGGTGGAGTTCTGCGGGATGCTGAAGGGTGCCAGCGTGACGGACACGCCGCTAACCAGCACCAGATTGAACACGTTTGCACCGATGACGTTGCCCAGCGACAGCGCGCCGTGGCCCTTAGCCAGCGAGGTGATGGCGGTGACCAGCTCCGGCAGCGAGGTGCCCAGTGCCACAAAGGTCAGCGCAATGACCGACTCCGGCACGCCCAGTGCCTGCGCGATGAGGGTGCCGTTGTCCACCAGCAGGTCAGCGCCCACAGCAATGAGCGCTGCGCCGATGACCAGCAGACCCAGCTCCTTGGCAAAGGAGCCTTCCTCAGCCTGCTCTTCCTCTTCCGGGGCGGGGGCGTTTTTCATAGCCAGCACGTTGCACACGATGTAAGCCACGAACATGGCCAGCAGGATCAGACCCACCGGGCGGGTGAAGGAGCCGGTGGTGTAGGCCACACCGGCATAGAAAGCGGCAGCCACAAAGAAGAAGGCCACCGGGGTGCGCAGGCTCTTGGGGTCAACCTTGCCCGGGCGCACCGCAATGGTGATGGCGGCGATCAGTGCAGAATTGCAGATGACCGAACCGATGGCGTTGCCGTAGGCGATCTCGCCGTGACCGGTGAGGGCAGAGGTGGTGGACACCATGACCTCCGGCAGGGTGGTACCGATAGACACCACCGTGGCACCGATGAGCAGCTCCGGCACATGGAAGCGGCGGGCGATGCCGGTGGCACCGTCCACAAACCAGTCGCCGCCCTTAATCAGGCACAGCAGACCCACGATAAACAACAGAACAGGGATCAGCATAATATTTCTCCTTTTTTTCAAATGATGGCAGCAGAGGCACAAAAAAAAGACCTTTATCACATCTTGCCCGGAACGGGGAAATGTGATAAAAGTCTCAAGCATCCGGTGCTGCATCGGGCATTTCTGCCGGGACTGTCGCTGCAGCACAGCGCACCCGTTTTTCAACCAAGGTACGCCCCTTACTCCCTTTTATCCAGAGAATATTATACCTGTTTTCCGGCAAAAGCGCAAGGGGAAATATGGGATTTATTCTGCCTTGATCACTTTTTTGGCGTTGGGGTAAATGCGCTCCATGCGGGCGTTGTCGAAATGCTCGTCAAGGAACACTTCCAGCTGGCCGTTGGGCGCTTCGCCGCTGGTGCGGGCATCGTACCGCGCCAGTGCCAGCGCACTGGTAAGCATATTCACCGCCATGAACACCGCCAACGCCGCCGTCATCCACGGACGGATATGGCTGCGCACCTTTTTCATCAGTTTCAGCACCAGCGGGTAGCCGTAACGCATCCATAGCACCGCCGCAATGCCCCAGAAAAAGCAGTACAGCAGGTTGATGCGCCCGCCCAGATTGAACTTGAACTTGCTGTAATCCCAGAACACGGTGCCGAACAGCAGCTCGGTAACGGCGCTACACACATATTCATATACGCCGCCCAGCACCGTGCCGAAGGCGAAGAGATAGCGGTCGCTTTTTTCCTGATTCTGCCGCAGCAGCACGGTAGCCATAGCCAGCGCCAGACCCCACACCACGCTGAAAGGCCCCCACACCAGACTGGAGCGGCTCATCCATACCCCAGCGGTCAGGCGGCAGAACACGGTCTCCACCATATCGCCCAGAAACGCCCCGATGACAAACAGCCACAGCAGGTCTGCCGCGCTGAGGAAGTCGGCCTGCCCCTTCTGCACCGCCGTGGGCTGCTGCCGGGCGGCCTCCGGGTAGGCGCGCTGGATGCGCTTTTCCACATACACGGCAATGCGGCGGCGCAAGGTGTCGGAGCGCGCCTCCAGTTTCTGGTTCAGCTGTTCCAGCACCGGGTGCTGCGCCGCATACCGCCCCACCAGAACCGCCGAGCCCAGCTGGTCCAGCGCCGCGATGCCAAGCGCAGCCCACACCAGCGGATGCAGCAGCCAGTCCGGCACAAGGGCGCACAGCCGCAGCAGCAGCCCGTTGCCCCAAAGCACGGTCACCATGCCCAGCGCGCCCCACAGCACCGAGTACTGCAGGCAGACGTAGCCATTCAGGTTGAACTTTTTATCGGAGTAATCCCACCATTTGCGGTTGTGCAGCCGCTCCAGCAGCTTTGCCGTGAGCCACTCCACCACGGTAGCCGTAAGCATACAGGCCACAAACAGCACCACCGGCTTTGTGCGCATATCTGCAAAGCCCACTGCCATCAGGATGGCCGTGGTGCCGTACACAAAGCAGAACGGCCCCGCCGCCATGCCGCGGTTTGCAAACCGCTTGCCCCGGAAGGTAGCCACCACGGTCTCCCCTACCCACCCAAGGAAGGAATAGACCAAATACAGCACGCCCAGCGTATAGAAGTTCAGTGTCATCGCGCTTTCCTCGCCTTCTGTTTTTATGCTCTGATTGTACTCGCTTGCGCCGGTTTATACAAGAGGACAGCAGAAAAATGTTACAATTGGCGCGGGATTTCATTTTACGAACGCATCATTCCGCTAAAAAAGCCGCTGCACAAACACGGTGCAGCGGCTCTCAGGGTCATTTTTTACAGCTTACAGCTGACTCTTGTACAGCTCCACAATCTCCTCCACGCTGGTGTCGCGGGGGTTACCGGGGCGGCAGGCATCTGCATAAGCAGACTCAGCGAGGAACTGGATGTCCTCTTCCTTCAGGATGCCATTCAGGTTAGTGGGGATGCCAACGTCAGCAGACAGCTGCTTGACGGCAGCGATGGTAGCATCAGCGGCTTCCACATCGTTCATCTCGTCAATGCCCATAACGCCCATGGCCTTACCCACGGCGCGGTAGCGTTCGCCGGCAACGCTCTTGTTGTACTCCAGACCCACCGGCAGCAGGATGGCGCAGGCCACACCGTGGGGGGTGTCATACAGGGCAGACAGGCCGTGTGCCATGGAGTGCACGATGCCCAGACCCACGTTGGAGAAGCCCATACCGGCAATGTACTGACCCAGAGCCATGCCCTCGCGGCCCTCCGGGGTGTTCTGTACAGCGCCGCGCAGGCTCTGGCTGATCAGCTTGATGGCTTCCAGATGGAACATATCGGAAATGACGCAGTGGCCCTTGGTGATGTAGCCCTCGATGGCGTGGGTCAGCGCATCCATACCGGTGGCGGCGGTCAGACCCTTGGGCATGGAGGACATCATATCGGGGTCAACCACAGCGATCTCGGGGATATCGTTGGTATCCACGCAGACGAACTTGCGCTTTTTCTCCACATCGGTGATGACGTAGTTAATGGTGACCTCGGCAGCAGTACCGGCAGTGGTGGGCACTGCAATGGTGAACACCGCGTGCTTCTTTGTGGGAGCAACACCTTCCAGAGAGCGGACGTCCGCAAACTCGGGGTTATTGATGATGATGCCGATGGCCTTTGCGGTATCCATGGAGGAGCCGCCGCCGATGGTCACGATGCAGTCAGCCTCGGCAGCCTTGAAGGCAGCCACGCCGTCCTGTACGTTGGCGATGGTGGGGTTGGGCTTGATCTCGCTGTAAACAGCGTAGGCAAAGTTTGCGGCATCCAGCAGGTCGGTGACCTTTTTGGTAACGCCAAACTTGATCAGGTCGGGGTCGGAGCAGACGAAAGCCTTCTTGTAGCCACGGGCGGTCAGCTCGGGAACGATGTTCTCGATAGCACCGTGGCCGTGGTAGGAGATGGTATTCAGAACAATGCGGTCAGCCATAATACAAATCCTCCAAATCTGTTTGCAGCCGCCCTTCCGGCGGCGTTTCTCTACGTTTCAGCATAGCACATCGTCAAAAAATTTGCAATGTAAAATTGTTTAAAATTGTAGCATATTTTTATACTTGTGTATTGTTTTCTGTCATTTTTGTCTGTTTTCCGGCATTATTATCCCCTGCAAAAAAACAATCCTTGCCAAATGGCCGTGCCTGTGTTATACTATCTTAGTAACCTTTGCTGGTGTGGCGCAATGGCAGCGCAACTGATTTGTAATCAGTGGGTTGCAGGTTCAACTCCTGTCACCAGCTCCAAGAAAAATCCTGCGATATACCGTTAAAGCAACGGCGTGTATCGTGGGATTTTTGCTTTTATATGTGCTGTGAAATGCCTGAAATTATGTCATAATCCAACAAACAAGCTAACAAATCCGTATTTTATCTTCTTTATATCACACTTTTTAACACACTTCTGCGTCACTCGCGTTGTCAGGTACTGCCCGGGGCAACGATCAGCAGCGCTAAAAGGCGTTTAAGGTGTTCCCCCGCAAACAATTTTGGTGTATAATGGTAAAAACGCACCCATATTAAAGGAGGAACCAAGCATGATCCAATTCGGTCTACGTCTGCACGACGCAGAAAAGCTGCCCATTGAACAGGTGCTGCCGCTGGTACGCCAGAAGGGCTTTTCCTGCGTGCATCTGGCGCTGAGCAAATCCCTGAAGGAGGTGCCCAACACCCCCTCTGCCCTCACCCCCGGCTACGCGGCCTATCTGCGCCGCCTGTTTGCCAAAAACGAGCTGGACATTGCGGTGCTGGGCAACTACCTGAATCTGGCGCACCCGGATACGGATGCTCTGCACGCCATTCAGGAAAAGTACTACGCGCATATCCGCTTTGCCAGCCTGCTGGGCTGCGGCATGGTGGGCACCGAGACCGGTGCACCCAACGCAGAGTACAAGTTCTGCCCGGAGTGCCGCAGCGATGCCGCCCTTGCCACCTTTATCACAAACTTCAAGCCGGTGGTGCGCTGCGCCGAGCAATACGGCGTGACCATTGCCATTGAGCCGGTGGTCAGACACATTGTGTATGACGCCCGCCGCGCCCGCACCGTGCTGGACGAGATCGGCAGCCCCAATCTGCAGATTCTGCTCGACCCGGTGAACCTTTTGAACATGGAAAACGTAGACCAGCGGGAGGAAGTGTTCGCCGAGACCATTGAGCTGCTGGGCAAGGATGTGGCCATGATCCACTTCAAGGACTTTTTGCTGCAGGACGCCGACGGGCAGCTGGCTGCCACCGGTGCCGGACAGGGCGGTATGGGCGACTACCGCACCATTCTGCGGTTTGCCAAGGAACAGAAGCCCTATGTGTTCGCCACCTTGGAGAACACCACCCCGGAAAACGCAGTCCAGTGCCTGCAATATCTGCAAAAACAGTACGACGAATGCTGATAACAAATTGAACTGCACGCTGCTATCCGCAGCAGCTGGTGTTTTCATAATATGAAAAAAGTCTGAACCGGTGGCTCATGCCTCAGTTCAGACTTTTTTGTTATTCTATGCCTTTATCTGCCAGCGGCAAAGGCTCAGGCCTTCACAGCCTGAAAGCTGATCTGCTCAATGGCCTCGTTGAGAATACTAAAATTGAGAATTATTTGTCAATTTTCGGAAGGTGCGGAGTAGTCACCCCTGCCCCCCTAATGAAAGCAAAACGGCCTGAGCCCTGTACCATACAGGATCCAGACCGTTCCGATTGCTTTACTTCTGCTCTTTGTCCACTACCTGGATCTTGCCCTTCTTCCACAGCACATAGGAAGTCAGGATGCCGATGGGCGGCATCACGATGATAAAGATGCCCACAAGCCCGCCCAGCACGGAGCCATAGCCTGCAAGACGTGCGGCGAGGGAGAGCACCGTCATGATGATCAGCACCGGAAGCACCCCCTTGATGCCACCCTTGACCACCTTGCTGCCACTGGACGAGCTGGCGAACAGGCCCAGCGCCATGGAGCCGAACAGGGCCGGCAGCAGGTAGCCGGAGGCCGTCTTGACGGCGGGCAGCTCGAACACCGGGCTGATGAAGGATGCGCACACCGCTGCCAGCGTCAGGATGGCAACCGTCATCAGGGAGGAGACCGCAACAGCCACCGAGGCAATGGCCTCACCCTCCGGGGTATTGGGCTGCTTTTGGGTCAGGTTCATGGCGTTTGCCGCCACCGGGAGCTTCAGGTTCATAATGTTGCCGGTGATGAAGGCCAGATAGGCCGAGCAGCCCAGAATGGGGGTGTAGCTCAGTGCTTCCGAAAAGCCCACCGGGATGTAGATGAGCAGGATGGAAAAGGTGTTCACGTTGAACACCTCGCCCAGAGACGGGATGCTGTCGTAGGCAGCCAGCACCACAAAGGGCAGCGCCACCATGTAAATGAGGGCGATCAGGGTACCCACACGGCCCCAGCGGTGCGCCCAGCTCTGGAAGGAGTCCATTTTGGTCTCAATCTTTGCTTTGCTCATGTCCGTTTCCCTCCTCAACCGAAAATCCGTACCCACGCCAGCGACGAGATCAGACCGCCCAGCATGGAGAATGCCATCACGAAGTTATTGAGCCATGCAAGCCCCGGGCGCTTTGCCAGCACGCCCACACCAATGGCGATCACAAGACCGGTGATCATAACGGCAGCCTGCACATTGTCAGTGAACAGCAGAATGGGAATGTATACCGAGAACATCACAAGCATGAACACGCCGGACAGCACGTTTTTCCAGGTGCTGCCGCCGTTTTCGGCTGCAGAGCGGTCCACGCTCTTGCACAGCTTTTTGCCGAGAGGCAGCAGGATCAGGAAACCGCTCAGCATACCCACGCTCATCAGGATCATCACCACGCCGAACTGCCGTCCGGTGGCGCTTTCCAGCATTTCCGCAGAGGATGCATAGCCCAGCACCTGCGCAATGGAGCTGGAGATCATAGTCTCGTAGGACAGAGAACCGATGACCGACAGCCGCCACCATGCCCACACGCTGCCCAGCACCGCAATGAGCACGAACAGACCCACCACGATGGAAAGGCTGGGCACGACGGAAAATATAAGGCTGGATTTGATCACGTTGCTCAGTTCCTTGCGGGTGATGCCCAGCTCCAGACAGTGGTCGTAGGCCTTTTTGAGGTAGACCAGCGAGAATGCGGAAATGTACAAAAGACCGCCGATGACCAGCGCCAGCAGCAGCGGGCTTTGGATGATATCTTTCATGGTTGCCATAGATTGTCCTTCCTATAAATACAGAATAAACGAAAAAAAGCGGGTATTTTCTGCCCGCCGTCCTCGTGATACGGACAGGACACCCAAAAAAGCAGTTTCTGTCAAATGAGTATGACTAAAGTGTGAACAGCTTTTGGATACATTTCCGGCAGGAGAAGCAGCAAAAAGCCTTTGCCGTGTTAAAATAATAAAGTGTTGACTGCCGGTCACTTTGCTTCCGTTGAAAATTGCACAAATTTTAAAGAAAATTTCTGTCGTTCTGCTGAAAACAGCAGACCTAGGCAAGGTGTTTTTCTGCCTTGTCCTTGTCGGTGTATCAGGTCTTTTTCCGTGAAATACAAAGCAAAAAAGGGAGTTCCGTCACGGACGAATGTCCGGGCAGAGCTCCCTTTTCACTTATTTTATTATGTCTTACTCGGCTTCCAGATCCTGCAAGGTCAGCTTGTCGGCGGTGTAGCCGTTGCCCTCCCTGTTCAGGACAGCTTGATCTTCAAATCAGCCAGCAGATTTACCGCCTCCGGCAGCGAGAACCTGGCATCCTTCATGCGGCTGCCCAGAATATCCACCTTATAGCCCGTGGCGTCCCGGAAATCCGCTTTGCGCAGATCGCACTGGTAGAACTCCGTTTCGTGCAGCTCTGTGCCCTTGAAACTTGCCAGTTGCATCTCGCACTTGGCAAACATGGAGCCTACGATCTCGTTGCCGTTTGAAAAATCAAAGCGGTTGAAGTTCATTTCGGTAAAGGTGTTGTATTTCAGGCTGCAGTCCTTCAGGGTGTGGATAGGGTCTGGGAATGCGCCGTTTGACAGCAACGATGCCCACTCGATCTCCTGCAGGCGGCAGTCCTCAAAATCCAGCGACTGCACTGAGGAGGACACGCTCCGCAGCCCGGTGATCTCGCACCGCACGAACCGACACTCGTTCAGGGTGGTGTGGTCCAGCTCACATTTTGAAAAGGAGCAGTCCACAAATACGCAGTCCGCAAAATCGCAGCTTTCAAAGGCTTCCCCTGCAAATGACAGGCCGGTAAACCGTTCACCTTCGCAATAACGTTCTGTCATAGCCTTCCCCTTTTTATCGCAGTTCTTCCAGCAGGGCGGTGCAACCCTCCAGCACATCCTGCCATGTAGCTTCAAAGTCCCCGGTGTACCACGGGTCTGCCACATCGCCAGGGCGGCGGGTGTGATCCATCAGCAGCGAGACCTTGTGCTCCAGGTCACCGCCCACAAAGCGGGCCATGTTCCGCAGATTGTTGTGATCCATGGCGATAAGATAATCGTAAGTCTCGTAGTCCCGCCGGGTCATCTGCCGGGCGGTCTTGCCCGCGCAGGAGATGCCGTGCTCCGCCAGCTTGCGCCGGGCAGGGGGATAGACCGGGTTGCCGATCTCCTCGGTGCTTGTGGCAGCCGAGGCAATTTCAAACTGCGCGGAAAGCCCGGCCTTTTCCACTAAGTCCTTCATCACAAATTCCGCCATGGGGCTGCGGCAGATATTGCCGTGGCAAATAAACAAGACTTTTTTCATCTTACTCCCCCAGCACCTCGCCCAGTGCCAGCACGGCGTTGCGGACGCACTCCGGGCAGGGGCACAGCGGTGCACCGGTCTCCACACCTTTCAGGTCTTTACAAATGGTAGCGCCGCATTTTTCCTGAAAGTTCTGCAACAGTTCCTTGGAAATGCGGGGCGTGCCCTTGCCGTCGGTGACAACGCCTACCACCATCACTGCACCGATGAGCGCGCCACAAGTGCTTTCCATGCAGCCCATACCGGCGGCATAGCCTGCGCCCAGCTTCATCAGGGTGTCGGCATCCACCGGCAGCTTATCCTCAAATGCTTTCAGCACCGCCTGCGCGCAGTTGCACTGTCCGGCAGCTTTCCATGCGGCAGCCTGCGCTGCCCGTTCTTTGATGTTCATTTCACAGTCCTCATCTTTCTTTGATCCGTTCCGGTTCATTGCGTTCAGTATACCACGCTTTTCCCCTGCGGAAAAGATTCCGCCTCCATAAAGCCCTATTTCCGGGATCAGTTCCTACACCACCACATACAGCATAGCTCCGGCAAAAAGGTCAAGAACCTTTGTTCACCTTGTGCCCTCCTGCGGCTTCAACGCCCTTTTGCGGTATTGCAGGGGGCTTTGCCCGGTGGCTTTTGCAAACCGGGTGGAAAAGTTGCTGGCATCGCCAAAGCCTACCTTCTGCGCGATCTCGCTGACGCTGTGGTCGGTGAGAACCAGCAGTTCCTTTGCCTGTGTAATGCGGAAGTTGACCAGATAATTATACGGTGTCGTGCCCATATACCGCCGGAACAGCCGCAGAAAATAGCTTTTGCTCATGTGCGCCTCTGCCAGCAGGTCGGCAAGGCAAAGTTCCTGCTGGTAATTTTTGCGCAGGGTCTCCACTGCCTGCAAAATGACCTGCCGTGTGCTGGTGGTTTCAGCTTCTGCAAGAATGCTCCGGGCGCACAGCGCCAGCATCTCGTGGAGCGCCAGCCCGGCGGTCACCATGCTGTCCACGGTGCTGCGCTCCATCTGCCCCAAAAGCATTTCAAAATATTCCTGCATCTTGACCCCGGTGAGCTGCACCGGGGTCAGTTTTTTGCCCGGCAGCAGCAGCGGCTCCATGGCGGCGACCCCTGCGCCGTCCAGATGCACCCAATAATGATGCCAGCAGCTTTGCCCCGGAGCGGTGCAGTAGCTCTGCGGGGTGCGGCAGTTCAGCAGCAGCGCCTGCCCGGTGCTGAGCACCACATGGCTTTCCCCCTGCTCAATCAGCCCTGCACCCCGGAGGGTATAAAACAGGATGTAACTTTCCTTATCTGTCCGGGCGGTGGAAAAATGCTGCTGGGCATAAAACACTCCCGCCTCGGTGCAGTAGTAGGGCTGTGCCAGCTCTGCTTCGCTGGGGGTAGTGCGTTTCCATACACTCTCCGGGGTCACATCCATGTTATAAGTCAACATTTTCCGGTTCCTCACTTTCTGTGTTCAGTATAGCGCACCGGTCTTTGCCGTGCAAGAGTAGACTTTTCACAAAGAATGCGTCACCTTTGCGGATGGAATTGCTAGCATCATGCCGCTATACTGGTAGCAGTTAAAGCCACACAGGAGGCGCATTATGCAAAAGAACTATCTTGCCATCGACATTGGTGCATCCAGCGGGCGGCACATTGTCGGATGGATGGAGAACGGCGTTCTCCGCACCGAGGAAGTGTATCGGTTCCCCAACAGCGTCCAACGAGTGGACGGTCATCTGGAATGGGACATCGACAGCCTGTTTGCCAACGTGAAGCAGGGCATCCGGGAAGCCTTTGCAAAGTACCCGGTCATTGAGAGCCTTTCCATCGACACATGGGCGGTGGACTATGTGCTACTGAAAGACGGTCAGCCTCTCTACCCGGTCTACGCCTACCGGGACGACCGGACACAGGCCGTGATCCCCGAAGTCCACAGCATCCTGCCCTTTGCGCAGCTTTACCAGCACACCGGCATCCAGTTCCAGCCCTTCAACAGCATTTATCAGCTGTATGCCGACAAAAAAGTCGGGCGGATGGCCGAAGCCGAGGACTTTTTGATGATCCCGGAATATCTGCTGTGGAAGCTCTGCGGCGTAAAGGCACGGGAGTACACCAACGCCACCTCCACCGGACTCGTGAACGCTCAGACCAAAGAATACGACCCGGAGATTCTCAAAGCTTTGGGCTTGCCGGAGGCGATGTTCCCTAAGCTCACCGCACCCGGCACGGTTCTGGGTTCGCTGCTGCCCGACATTGCCGCCGAGGTGGGCGGGCAGACCAAGGTAGTGCTGTGCGCCACCCACGACACCGCCAGCGCGGTGGAGGGCATCCCCATGGAGCAGGGGGATGCGCCGTTTCTCTCCTCCGGCACATGGAGTTTGCTGGGGGTCAAGCTGGCAAAGCCCATCACCAGCCCGGAAAGCTGCCGCGCCAACTTTACCAACGAGGGCGGCGTGGGGTACATCCGCTACCTGAAAAACATCATGGGTCTGTGGATCATCCAGTGTGTGCAAAAACAGCTGGGCATCTCCTTTGCCGAGATGGTGGAGCTGGCCAAGACCAGCACCTACACCCGCATCTTTGATGTGAACGCTGCCCGCTTCTCTGCCCCGCAGGATATGCGCGCAGAGATTCGCACGGCTCTTGCCGAGACCGGCGAAGCCCCTGCCACGGATGCGGACCTCATCAACAGCATCTACCACTCGCTGGCGTACTGCTACGGGGAAGCTTTCCGGGAGCTGGAAGCCCTCACCGGGCAGCACTGGGATAAGCTGTACATTGCAGGCGGCGGCGCAAAGAACGCTACCCTGAACGAGCTGACCGCCCACTATACCGGAAAACAGGTGGTGGCGCTGCCCATCGAAGCCACCGCCATCGGCAATTTGAAAATTCAGATGAGCATTTCTGAAGGAGGAACCGTATGAGTTACGCAGAAGCAAAAGCCCGCTACGCCGCCATTGGCGTGGACACCGAAGCTGCCATTGCCCGGTTAAAGACCTTGCCCATTTCTCTGCACTGCTGGCAGGGAGATGACGTCCGTGGCTTTGATACCGACCCCACCAAGCCCCTGACCGGCGGCATCCAAACCACCGGCAACTACCCCGGCCGTGCCCGCACCCCGGAGGAGCTGATGGCAGATATGGACAAGGTGCTGTCCCTCTGCCCCGGCACCAAAAAGATCAATCTCCATGCCTCCTACGCCATTTTTGACGAGGAGAACCCGTGGGTAGACCGGGACAGGCTGGAGCCGAAGCACTTCAAAAAATGGGTGGATTTCTGCAAGGCAAGAGGGCTGGGCGCAGACTTTAACCCCACCTTTTTCTCCCACCCCAAGTGCGACCCACTGACCCTTGCCAGCCCCAACGAGGAGACCCGGAAATTCTGGGTAGAGCACGGCAAGGCCTGCATCCGCATCAGCCAGTATCTGGCCGAGGAACTGGGGCAGCCCTGCACCATGAACATCTGGACGGGCGACGGCTTTAAGGACGTACCGGCGGACCGCAAAGGCCCCCGCGACCGCTACAAGGCCAGCATCGACGAAATTTTGAGCGAGCCTTACGACTTCAAGCTGGTAAAGCCCTGCATCGAGAGCAAGGTGTTCGGCATCGGTGTGGAGGCGTACACCGTTGGCAGCGCTGAGTTTGCCCTGAGCTACGCCGCCTTCAACCGGGAAAAGTGCATTCCGCTGATGGATAACGGCCACTACCATCCCACCGAGGTGGTCAGCGATAAGATCCCCGCCCTGTTGGCCTTCTTCCCGGAGATTGCCCTCCACATCACCCGCCCCATCCGCTGGGACTCCGACCATGTGGTGCTGTTTGACGATGAAACGAAGGAGATCTGCAAGGAGATCGTGCGCTGCGGCGGTCTGGACGGCCGGGTGAACATTGCGCTGGATTACTTTGATGCTTCCATCAACCGCATCTCCGCATGGACGGTGGGCTTCCGCAACGTGGAAAAGGCGCTGCTGTCTGCCCTGTGCACCCCGCATACGGTGCTGAAGAAGCTGCAGGACACCAACCAGTTCACCGAGCTGATGGTTCGGCAGGAGGAGCTGAAGACCCTGCCTTTTGGGGAAGTCTGGGACGAATACTGCCGCCGGAACGGTGTGCCGGTGGACGGTGCATGGTTTGAGGAAGTCAAAAAGTACGAGCAGAACGTGCTGAGCAAGCGCATTTGAATGAGAGAGGTTTTTGAAGATGGGTATTCTGGATATTGAGATCGTCAAAGGTTTTATGCGGATGTGCAACGATGGCTGGCTGCAGGGCTGGCACGAGCGCAACGGCGGCAACCTGA
>ERZ507027.131-NODE-131-length-76937-cov-9.607984_pt1 | contig 76937 bp, 80 predicted proteins | sample MGYA00513163_ERZ507027 | MGnify/ENA metagenome assembly ERZ507027
TGTTCGATTTGCTATAGCGATTCTTTTTTATACGGGTACTTTATCGGGGGATTACGTAGAAAAGTCGATTGTTGCCAACGTGAAGAAGTTTATTATGACTTTTGGGCAGGATTTCAGTTTTATAGGCAATCAATATCGTGTTGAAGTGGCTGGAGAGGAAATGTTCATTGATTTGTTGTTTTTCAATCGGGAACTTAATTCTTTAGTGGCGGTTGAATTGAAGTCCGGGAAATTCCGCAGTTCGTATTTAGGACAACTGAATACTTATCTTTCCGCTTTGGATTCATATGTGAGAAAACCGCACGAGAATCCCTCTATCGGAATAATACTTTGCAGAGAAATGAATCAAACTTTTGTAGAATTTGCAGTTCGTGATTATAACAAGCCGATGGGAGTCGCTACTTACCGTACATCCAAAGATATGCCGGAACGACTTCGTAACGCCTTGCCTGACATTGAGGAACTGAGAAAGTTATTGTAGAGCGAAAGCCTATCTCTTTTTTGGCAGGTAATTTCCCTTTGTTGCCTTTGTACACGAAGCCCACCACTAAGCGATTTTCTTCGTTTTTTTGTTACCTGCTATTAGTAATAGGTGGATTTATTTGCTGATAATCAGATTTGTATGGTGATGTGTTAATATGTGGCAAAATATTATTAATAGCTGGCAATTGTGGAAGAAGAGAAAAACAAGAGACTGAAGCTACCTTACTGCTGATAGTTTCCTATTGTAGAAATTGTTTTTTGCTTGATGAAACTTTAGTTTCATCGTCTTGAAACTGGAGTTTCCTCTGCTTGAAACTTTGGTTTCTTCAGCTTGAAACTAAAGTTTCTGCGGCTTGAAACTATTGGTTTCAATGCTTTGGAACTATAGTTTCATCGCATGGAAACCAACTAGACTAAGCTATTCTTTGATTTATCATTCCAAGGAGCAATATATGATAGTAGCAGGATATGACAGCAAAGCGTGACGGCATTGTGACAACAAAATGTGCTGTCACAATGCTGTCACGCCCTGCTGTCACCTCTTTATTAGCTTATAATCAGTGTGTTATTTAGCTTTTGGTGACAGATGACAGCAATTTTAGATATTTAAATTCTCATGTAGAGGTGAATTTGTTAAAGGTTAAAAAAGGACATAATTTCCGATTTATGGGACACTATATTTATCTTTGCTACCAGTTTTTAAAATCGGAAAAATGAAGATTACGAAGAAGAAAATAGCTTGGGGCATCGTTCTCCTGATATTGATTGCCGGTGGTGTCATTTGTAAGATACGCTGGAAAGTCTGGTTCCACAATATCCCTGAAATACGCTATGTGCTGACGGAAGACCCGCAACGGGTATTTCTGACATTCGGAAATGACGGCGAACTGTCCCGTAATGTGAGCTGGGTGTGCGGAGGCGTTTCCAAGCAGGCAAAGCTGGAATATACAAAGATCGGTTCCGGAGATACTCTTCTCGTTGACGGCTCTTCCAAATTTCTTCGTACGCTGGGCGGGTTCGGTTATGCCAACTGGGCAAAGTTTAAAGAACTCTCTTATGGCGATTCCTACTCTTATCGGGTATGGAATGACGATCGCTCATCCGATTGGTATTCGTTCACGATGCAACCCGATTCGACTGATCATTTCTCTTTTGTATTTATAGGTGACGTGCAGGATACTTTGCGTGGAAAGACACGTGGCTTTATGGAAAATGTGCGCCATCGCTATCCGCAGGCGGACTTCTATATGTTTGCCGGTGACTTTGCAGAGCGTCCGATGAACTGTTACTGGGATGAAGCCTATCAGAGTGTGGATTCCATAGCTCCCACCAAACCGATATTGGTTTCTCCGGGAAATCATGAATATGTAAAAGGACTGGTACGTGTTTTGGAGAAACGATTTGCTTATGTCTTTTCTTATCTGCTCGAATCGAGGTATAAAAATAATAATGTATATTCTATTGATTACAACGATGCCACTATCATCACGCTGGATAGTAACCGTGATCCTTGGTTCCTCTTCTCTCAACGGGAATGGCTGGAGAAAACGCTGAAGGCTTCGAAAAAGAAATGGAAGATCGTCATGCTCCATCATCCGGTATATTCTATAAAGGGTAAGACGAACAACCTTGCCGTGCGCTGGATGTTCGACGGACTGTTCCGTGAATATGGAGTAGACTTGGTGCTTCAGGGACATGAGCATAACTATGCCCGTATGACTAATAAGAACGATGAGGGCGAAATGACCACCCCGTTGTATCTGGTAAGCCACGCTTCCCCGAAGAGTTACCGTTTGTCTTTCAATGATAAGTATGATCGTTTCGGGACGAACCGCCGTTTCTACCAGCATATCGACGTGACGGGAGACACGCTCCGGATGCAGGCTTATCTGGAGAATGACTCACTGTACGATGATGTCCGTATTGTGAAGAACGCTTCCGGCACTCAAATCATTGACAATGCAAAAGACATTCCGGAGATACTTGAAATGCCTGCAAGGTTGAGTGGAAAGAAAGCCGAAGAGTTCGAACGGAATGCTGAGAAGTGGAGGAACCGTTCCTTAATAAAGTAAATACTTCTGTCTCATATCACGGTAGGTCTGCAACTCCTTTTGCCAGCTGTCACGGATTTCCTCTTCCGATTCTCCTTTAAGGATCGCTTTGCGTACTGAATCCGTTCCCATCAGTAAGTCAAACCATCGGGGACGGGAGAAGAATGCTGCGCCTTCGCCGGATAAACGGTAGAAACGCAGAAAGTAACGGAGCGTGAAACCGTTTACGTCTGTTACGTTCCGTAAATCTTCGCCATAACAAGTGACTCCTTTGTGCATCGGATTTTTGTCGAATCCCGGCAAGGAACGCGGAGTGAAGGCAAAATCGCCATACTTTTTGTTAGGTGCGCCTAACACCTGAAAAGGAAAGGTCGTTCCGCGTCCCACACTGACACGTGTTGCCTCAAAAGGGCAAAGTGAGGCATAAAGGCGGATGGACTGCGCATTGGGCAAGTTGGGAGACGGTTTCACGGGAAGTACATAGGGCTGTCCGTGTTTCCACCCTTTTACGGGTATCACAGTCAGCGGACAAGTCTTTGCCTGAGTAGTCATCCATCCTTCTCCATTGATCATCTGCGCCAGTTCTCCGATAGTACAACCGTGAAGAACCGGCAAAGGCAGTATTCCGACAAAACTTTTATATCCGGCTTTTAATACAGGTCCCTCTACGTAATCGCATGGATTGGGGCGGTCCAGTATAATCATCTCTTTTTTGTTTTCCGCACAAGCTTCCATTACATAATACATCGTACTGATATATGTATAGAAACGTGCGCCCACATCCTGGATGTCGAACAAGATTACATCGATATCTCTCAGTTGGGCGGCAGTCGGCTTTTTATTATTTCCGTAGAGCGAGACGATGGTTACTCCCGTACGGCTGTCTTTTCCGTCTTTTACTGTTTCACCGGCATCCGCGTTGCCGCGAAAACCGTGTTCCGGTGCAAAGACTTTCACTATATCGATTTTTTGTTTTAATAAAGTATCTAGCAGATGAATTGGCTCTGTGCCGATGATGGAAGTGTGGTTTACCACCATTCCTACCCGCTTTCCTTTGATTAACGGCAGGTATTGATCCATACGCTCGGCACCCGTAATTACTTTCCCACTGGCGTATGTAGAGCAAAGTATTATGAACAGAGAGAAAAGAATGAGGGAACTTCTGGCTTGCATATCAGTAAATTTTTGTAATATTGCACAAAAATATCATTTATCAGTAAGGGAACAAGTAATAACTAGTGAAAAAGTATGAATCCAATAGAAATCATCGACAAATTTTATCCGCAGGATACGGAACAACGACACATTCTACTAATACATAGCCTTTCTGTAGCCCAAAAAGCTTTGAAGATTGTAGATGCACATCCTAATTTACCTATCAACCGCAGCTTTGTCAGAGAAGCCGCGCTTCTGCACGATATAGGAATCTTTATGACCGATGCTCCCACCATCCAATGTTTCGGAGAACATCCCTATATCGCACACGGCTATCTGGGTGCAGACCTTTTGCGAAAAGAAGGTTTTGAACGCCATGCACTGGTTTGCGAACGTCACACCGGAGCCGGACTGACACTGGAAGAAATCATAGAACGCCAGCTTCCTGTTCCTCATCGTGAGATGGTGCCCGTCACTCTGGAAGAGCAAATAATCTGTTTTGCCGATAAATTCTTTTCTAAAACTCATCTTGACGAAGAAAAGACAGTAGAAAAAGCCCGGAAAAGTATTGCAAAATATGGTGAAGAAGGTCTAAACCGCTTTGATGGGTGGTGCTCTTTGTTTTTATAGCACTAAAAAATAATTAAATAACGGAGATTCTCACGCATTATTGATGAAGATTGTGTACTTTTGCCACTTCAAGCGTAAAACTATTAGTTAATGGCGCCATTGAGAGCAAAAATAATTATATCATTCATATTGCTGATTGTCTTGCTGATGCTTCCTGATGAGGCTACGTCTCAGCGTCGAAGAAGAGGGATGATTGCCTCCAACACTGCACAAACGGATTCCCTTAACAGGAAAGATTCGTTAGGGGCGGATACAGTTGTGGTACGCGTCGACTCTGTAGCACCGACAAAGAAACAACCGCTCGATGCACCGGTTATTTATGAATCTAACGACTCCACCACTTTTACATTGGGAGGTGCCGCTACGCTTTATGGTAGCGGCAAAGTCAACTATCAGAACATCGAGCTGGCAGCGGAAGTGATTTCCATGAATCTGGACAGTAGTACAGTACACGCCTACGGTATTAAAGACACAACGGGAACGATCAAAGGTAAACCTGTCTTTAAAGAAGGTGAAACTGCATACGATACAGAAACAATCAGTTATAACTTCAAGAGCAAGAAAGCGGGAATCACCGATATTATCACTCAGCAGGGTGAAGGTTATGTGACCGGTAGCAGAGCCAAGAAGGGAGCAAATGATGAAATTTTTATGGAGCACGGTCGCTACACGACTTGTGATCATCATGACCATCCTCACTTCTACATGCAGCTGACAAGAGCCAAAGTGCGCCCCAAGAAGAATGTAGTGACAGGACCTGCCTATCTTGTGGTGGAAGATGTTCCCCTGCCGCTGGCTGTGCCGTTTTTCTTCTTCCCTTTCTCCAGCAGCTATTCTTCGGGTTTCATAATGCCGACGTATATGGATGATTCAAGCCGTGGTTTCGGTCTGGCGGAAGGCGGATATTACTTCGCTATGAGTGACATCATGGACTTGAAGCTGACAGGAGATATATTCACGAAAGGTTCATGGCGGCTTTCTGGATTGACCAATTATAATAGGAGGTACAAATACTCCGGTACATTGCAGGCGGATTATCAGGTGACCAAGACCGGAGACAAAGGAATGCCGGATTATACGGTTGCCAAAGACTTCAAGGTAGTGTGGAACCACCGTCAGGATGCCAAGGCAAGTCCGAACAGTACTTTCTCCGCCAGTGTGAACTTCTCGACCAGTAGTTACGAACGATCTAACATCAACAACCTTTATAACTCTCAGTTGTTGACTCAGAATACAAAGACATCAAGTATCAGCTATTCCCGCAGTTTCCCCGATATCGGTCTGACCTTGTCGGGAACGACCAATATTGCGCAGACTATGCGTGACTCATCCATTGCAGTGACGCTTCCTGACCTTAATATTACATTGAGCCGTCTGTTTCCCTTCAAGCGGAAGAAGGCTGCCGGAGCCGAGCGTTGGTATGAGAAGATATCAATCAGTTATACAGGACGTCTGACGAACAGTATCCGTACTAAGGACGACCGTCTGTTCAAGACCGGTATCAGCGGATGGGAAAATGCGATGAATCATAATATTCCTATTAGTGCTACTTTTACACTGTTCAAGTATTTGCAGGTCAATCCTTCGGTGAATTATACGGAGCGTTGGTACACCCGCAAGATAAATCAGACATATAATGAGGAAACGGGACGTTTGGAACAGAATCTGAATGATACTATTAATGGCTTTTATCGCGTATCCAACTATTCAGCCAGTTTGTCTTTAAGTACTAAGCTGTATGGTATGTACAAGCCTCTTTTCATGAAGAAGAAGGAAATACAAATTCGCCACGTTGTCACTCCGCAGGTTAGCATTAGTGGTGCTCCTTCGTTTAGTAAATACTGGGAAGAGTATACAGATAATAACGGAAATACTCAATATTATTCTCCTTTTACGGGGCAGCCTTTTGGAGTTCCTTCGCGTGAAGGTTCAGGGACGGTTAGTTTCTCTTTGGCTAATAATTTAGAGATGAAGTATTTTGATGCAAAGAAGGATACATTAAAGAAAGTCAGTTTGATTGATGATTTGAGTGTGAATATGTCATATAATATGGCTGCAAAGGAAAAGCCATGGAGCCCCTTGAGTATGAATCTTCGACTGAAACTGACAAAGAATTATACTTTCAATATGAATGCATCATTTGCTACTTACGCTTATACGTTTGATAAAAGTGGTAATGTGGTCGAAGGTAATCGAACTGAATGGTCGTATGGACGTTTCGGACGTTTTCAAGGGTATGGTTCTTCTTTTAACTATACCTTTAATAACGATACCTGGAAAAAGTGGTTCGGTCCGAAGGAAGACGAGAAGGATAAAGACAAGAAGGAGTCAGAAGATGGAGACGGAGAAGATTCTGAAGGTGCGGAAGATGGAACTACGACCAAGAAAGTAGAGAAGGCGCAAGCCGACCCGGATGGTTATCAAGTATTCAAGATGCCCTGGTCTTTAAGTTTCAGTTATTCATTCAATATTCGTGAGGACAGGACTAAGCCTATCAACCGTTATTCAATGCGTTATCCGTTTACTTATACTCACAATATCAATATGAATGGTAATGTGAAGATTTCCAATAACTGGTCGCTTTCGTTCAATTCGGGTTACGATTTCCAAGCGAAGGAAATAACGCAGACTTCCTGTACGATTTCTCGTGATTTGCATTGCTTTAACTTGTCTGCCAGTCTTTCACCATTTGGACGTTGGAAATACTATAATGTTACGATTCGTGCTAATGCAAGTATTCTTCAAGACTTGAAATATGAGCAGAGAAGTCAGACGCAAAGTAATATTCAGTGGTATTAGGGTGTTATTAGTAAACGCTTTCTAATTCTGCATAAAGCTTGGGGAGTGATTCCTAAAAATGATGCAATGTATTTTAATGGAACTGTTAGGAACAAATTTTGATATTGTTTACATAGTTTGGTGTATCGCTTTTCAGGAGTCATTCTTAGTAGAGCCACTTCCAATTCTAAATTTTCTTTAATAATATTTAGACTGTATGTTTTCAAATTTATTTCTTCTCCTATTTCTTCTAAAATCACGTTTGATATAGATAAAATTGTGCATTCTGACAGACAACTTAAGCATTCTGTCGCTTCTGTAGCTGTTCCATAGTGACACAGTAAGTTGCCTGAGAGTGTAAATCTTAATGTTTGTTCTTCTGATGTGTTGCTGTCTATTGTATAGTGCCTTATAGTTCCGTGGGTGAGTATGCAAAATGAATCATTTAGTAATTTATTTTCAAGTATAGTCGCCTTGGGATATTTTGTAGAAGTAAATACTTTATATAATTTTTTCAATTTAATCATAGAAAAGGCTGATATGTATGTAGATAGCGCTTTTATGTCGTTTTCAATATTAATGTCATTTTTACTATACATGTTGTTTTTGTTATTGTGAGTTATAATAGATCTTTTGTTACAAATGTAATGAAGAATAGTATATATATGATATATGTAGTGATAAAAGATGCAAACATGGAGGTGTTGATGAACTTAAGTTTATAAATAGAGGATATTTTACCAACAATATACTGTATATATCTAATTGCTGGGTGCTCTAATTTGAATACTGATATGAAATTGATTAAAATTATTTTGATTATAGAGAATCGTTATTGTGATTTTTTTATAGAAGAACTTGGTGATTGTGAAGATTGCATATTGTTTATGCTGTATAAAATAATCTATTTCTTTTTTTTGTTGTTTATTTTGTGATTATAGTGATGAGATTTACTTGAAAGTGATAATTGCTATGATTTTGATGTTATAATAGAGAACAGAACTATTTGAATTTGTAGGTATAGGTAAAGGATGATGTTATGGATAGAAGTTAGTCAAACATGATGATGAAGACTATGTGGTATTAATAGGTGTAGTTTTTATAGAAATCATATATTAAAATTATTCTAAATAATTGAAATCTATGAATTAGTCTTTATAAAAAGAGTTTGCGTTTTAAACATACTCTTTTTATAAAGACTTGTTGGCAGTTTAACGCCTTCTAACTTCAAGGTAAACAGAAATATTACCTGTGATCCAATAATCAGCGAAACTCTTGTCTAAGCTCAACTTTTGACCATTATAGTAAAGATCAAAATACCTTGTGCCCAAGATAGCAGAGGCTTCATTCCAAACTTCCTGAATCTTTGTGTTTTCAGATAAATTGGGTACGTAAATGGGATAAATGGCACCATTATCATTAATGAACATGTTGACAAATCTGGGAGTTGCAGATTCTGATGTAGTGTTGATATCTACATCTTCAGATACTGTTTGTGCATACATTGGCAATGAGCAGAATAATGCAAATGCCAAACCGAAAAATAAATTTGTTCGTTTCATTTTACTTTTGGTTTAAAGGTTGATAATTTTTTGTCTCATGAGTACAAAGCAAAGGTAGAATTATTTATGGAAAAAGAACTGAACTTAAATTAATGATTTTCAATTCTATAGAATTTATGAACAATAGTTCATTGTATATTTTGTAGTAGTGAAATAAATACTGATAATATTATATGGTGTTTGGATTTAATCTTGTTTTATAGGATTGATCTATTGGCTAGCTTTATGTATGAGAAATATTTTTTTAAGATTAAATAGACTTAGTGTTGTGTAAGGTAAGCTAATGCGGATATTTAAGAATAGAAAAGTGTAGACAGATATATAACAATATCTAGCAATAATAAGATGAATGGAGAGTTGAGAGTTACTATGCAGCGTCATCATTTATTGTGCAGCCGACTCTCAACTTTCCATTTTCAATTCTCAACTTCTTACCATATTATTTCCGTTTCTCCGTTTGCTTTCAGATAATCGTTTGCACGGCTGAAGTGTTTGTTTCCGAAGAAACCATTGTAGGCAGAAAGGGGAGAGGGATGGGCAGAGCTAAGTACCAGATGCTTGTTGCGGTCGATGAAAGCTCCTTTTCGTTGAGCATAAGCTCCCCACAGGATAAATACAAGATGTTCCCGTTCTTCTGCCAGTGCGCGGATAGCGGCATCTGTAAAAGCTTCCCATCCACGATTCTGATGAGAGCCTGCCTGATGAGCGCGTACAGTCAGAGTGGCGTTGAGCAATAATACTCCTTGCTCAGCCCAGCGAGTCAGGTTTCCGGTAGTAGGAGCGTCTGTACCTATGTCTGCCTTTATTTCTTTAAAGATGTTGACCAAAGAAGGAGGGAAAGGTACTCCGTCGTTTACAGAGAAACAGAGCCCGTGTGCCTGGCCCGGTCCGTGGTACGGGTCTTGTCCGATGATTACTACCTTCACCTTGTCGAAAGGACAGAGGTTGAAGGCGTTGAAAATAAGTTTTCCCGGAGGGAAAATCTGATACTGGCTGTATTCACTTTTTACGAATTCCGTCAGTGTGCGAAAGTAATCTTTTTCAAATTCCGGCTGTAAGTGTGTTTTCCAGCTTTCTTCTATTTGTACGTTCATAGCAATTATATAAGGTGTATATCAAGTTCCTCACATTCTTTGCGCATATCTTCCGGCCAGATGCTGGCTTGTATTTCTCCGATATGAGCTTTGCGAAGGTAGAACATACACAAACGGGATTGACCGATACCGCCACCGATAGATAGTGGAAGTGTGTCGTCCATTAATCGTTTGTGGAAATAAAGTTTCAGTCTCTCTTCTTCGTTTTCTTCTTTGAGCTGGCGTTGTAGCGCTTCTCTGTCTACACGAACACCCATAGAGGATAGTTCGATGGAGCGTTGCAGTACATCATCCCAAAGTAAAAGGTCACCGTTCAGTCCGGGCAGGTTGTTCAGGCCGGTGGATGTGTAGTCATCATAGTCCGGTGCACGTCCGTCATGTTTTTTGCCGTCGCTTAGCTTGCAACCGATACCGATGATAAATACGGCACCGTATTTTTGGCAGATGGCATGCTCGCGGCATTTGGGTTCCAGGTTCGGATAGAGTTGGCGTAGTTCTTCCGAATGGATAAAATGTAATTTCTGGGGCAGACAAGGTTTGATCTGCGGATACATTTCATATACCATGTATTCTGTACGGATCATGGCAGCGTAGATACGATTTACGATCTCTTTCAGGAATTCTACGTTTCTGTCCTCGTTGGTGATGACACGTTCCCAGTCCCATTGGTCTACATAGAGCGAATGGAGGTTTCCGAGTTCTTCATCAGAACGGATGGCGTTCATGTCGGTATAGATACCGTATCCCGGTTCGATATTGTAATCGGCGAGAGTTAATCTTTTCCATTTGGCTAATGAATGAACGACTTCTGCTTGTGCGTCACCTAAATCCTTGATAGGGAATGAAACGGGACGTTCTATACCATTCAAATCGTCATTGATACCCATCCCTTTCAATACGAAAAGAGGGGCTGTCACGCGTCTGAGGCGTAATTCGGATGACAAGTTTAACTGGAAGAACTCTTTTATTTGTTTGATTCCCAACTCTGTTTGTTTTAAGTCGAGTAACGGTTTATAGTTCTTTGGTTTTATCAAGTAACTCATAGGATTGTTGATTGTTAATTGTCGGCAAAGATAGGAATAATATTGATATCTGTATTGGATAATCTCTAAAAGATTGTCAAATTGATAAAGTATATGCTCTAAAGCATTTCAAAATAACAGAATGTTAAGGGGCGATACTGACTTAAGAACTATAAAAAAAGATGAATCATTAGGAAGATGAGAAGATTTTTTATACTTTTGTCATCGCATTTAGGAAATGGCCCCGTAGCTTAGTGAATAGAGCGTCAGATTCCGGTTCTGAAGGTCGTGCGTTTGAATCGCACCGGGGTCACATTGTAAAATCGCAATTGTCTTATTATCAGATGGTTGCGATTTTCTGTTTTATACCGTTGCACAACATTCGCACAACATCTAGGTATGTGGAGAGATTTATTAATAAAATAAAAGCCCGTTTTTTATACGGGCTATTATTGGCATTACATGTTCTTTTTAACAAGATCAACATATCCGGGGAAGTCTCCGGGATTATTATAAAGTTTCTTTGGATCGTTCGTCATCTGAATTATTTCCCAGTTTGGCGAAATATATATAAGGTACTCGTCCAAGATTACAGCTCCTAATTTATTCTTACCTCTAAATTTATACTTGTATAAATAGGCTACATCTTCATTGACTTTGTCGCCCATCGCATTTTGAATAGAATCTATGCCAATAAGTATTATACTATCTTTAGTTATTGAAGAAGAATAATCTAATCCATAATTGGATGCCCCTTTATTGTTTTCAATGCTTTTTTGGAAGTATTCTTTTCGATAGTTGATATTATCAATATACTTTATAGTATCAATGGCTTCCGCAGAAACAAACTCATAGCTAGACCAATCATTCATTTCTGTTTTCAGTTTGGCTTCTACTACTTCTCTTACTTTTTTCTCGTTTTGATTACCTGATCCCCCACATGAACAAAGTGCAGTGATTGCACATACTAATAAAATGATCTTTTTCATAAGCTTATTTTCTTTTGGTTGGTGATTTTCTTGTATGAGGTCGTACATAAGTTCCATCTTTTCTATAATATCCTTTTACTTGTACTCGACCTGTACCAGTGGAACGTGAAGGTGAATATGAGGATTTTGTCTTGATCGATTCTGTAAAATCTATTCTTTTTCCTTTAAAGTAATAGGTGGAATCTGTAGAGTTAAAAGTTAGATGTTTTATATCTTTAGAGGATATTTGTATAGGGTTTGATAAATTATAAGTTCCACAAATATATCCTTTATGACTTCCATATTGGGCTTTTTTTACAGTGCTACGACTCTCTTTGATAACTATATGTTTTCCTTTAGGAACATACATATAAGGAAGAAAATTATCTTTTGTAGGTTGTAAATCTATTTTAGATTCTGTTTGATATATATAATATTTACCTGATGAACATCCCGTCATTAATATGGTAAAAATTAATATTAAGAATAATATCTTTTTCATAAGCTAGTTTTTTAATTATCCGATTTTGTTTGATTGTGTGAATTTAAATACTCTACTGCCTTTTGGTACTTTTCATTAAATTCATTCATCTTTTTATTATATATCACTGTGTCTTTAAATAATTCAAAGTCTTCTTTAATATGTGCTTGCTCTGTTTCTGCATTTTCTATAATATTTTTGTAATACTCAATGTTCTGTTGTTCAACGACAGAGCGCCATAAGAATATAGGGATCAGTAAAACCAATGAGAGTAAAATGTATAATATGCCTGCTTTTATTAGTGATTTTCGCTCGGAAGAATTACAAGGTACTTTTATTCTTATATCTTGTTTTATATGTCCGTTCAGCCTGCGGCCATCTTTATATCTTCTATCTGGTACAAATTGTGCAACTAAAACAGATTTCTTCATGAATACTGTTTTTTGAAAAAATTTCATGATACCAAATATGAATATAATAATAGAAGGTACTACTAAAATAGCAAAAAATAAAGAAACAATATAGAGTACTATTTTAATGCCAGCGTTATATCTAAATAAAGATACTTGAAACCCTTCTGCTTCTGCTCTTAATCTTAATTCTTCGGGGGAGATGACCTCATTGGTTGATTCATCGAAAAATTGGTTATGTGTATTTTTACCGATACCTCTTATTGGGGTACTATGTGCATTCCCATAAATAGAGTTACTTATCACTTTCCCTCCATCTCGTCCCACTTGATTCACAGCAGACCGTACAAAACCTTTTGCTAAATCTTCAGTAAAATTTCCCATATTAATTATTATCTTCTTCTAGGTCTTTGTAATTCTATAACGTTAAATATCTGCTTTACTTCTGCTAGATCAATCACTCGATCAGGATACATACTATTTAAAGAATGTATTGTGATTGTATGATTATCTATATTATGATCTATGATTCTCTTTACGAGTATTCCTTCTTCATGTACAATTACGAAATCCCATTTAGTATAATGTAGCTTTGATTCTACCCAGTATTGGGAATATATTTCTCTACATAATAATCTGTCACCTTCTAAGTAACTTTCTTCGGTTCCGTCATTCATACTATCTCCCCTTACTTCAAAAGCTACGTAGTTTCCTTTGGCTTCATGGTCTATAATAAATGGTATGGTTGGGAGAGTTTCCATGTATGCGGCATCTTGATATCCGCATAGGTATCCTGCTTGTGCGTATTGGCTCACTAATGGTACGTTTATAATATGGCTTTGGTTAAGTGGTATTGCTTCGCTTATGTTTGCTTTAGCAATATTATCGCTAACTTCGTTGGATACAAAATACTCAGATACTTTTTCTATTCCGAAAACGTTTACAATGTTGTTGTAAAGTTCCTCAGTTAGAGGTTTTTTTCCGCTTTCTATTTCTGATAAATAGGCTTGCTTAATGCCTATTTTCTCTCCGAAATCTTTTTGCCTAAGTTTTAGTGACTTCCTTAAAGATGCGATATTAATTTTGTTCATAATGTTAATTATTGTTATTATGGCGATAAAGTCTTGCGATAAATAGCGATATATCGCAAGAAGATAATATCTTTGCAATGTCAATCAATCAATCAACACCGCAAAGGTGCGAATATTGTGCGATAAAACCAAATTATTTACATAACTAAAAATAGGTAAGGCAATGAGAAATAGAGATTATGAACTTGTAAAGGACGGCAAATATAATATGAAAGCCATCATGCAGAGAGCTTGGGTATATGTACGTCAGTATGGTTATTCTCTTAAATCTGCCTTGCGTACTTCTTGGGTGGACGCTCGCTTAAAGATGGATGAATATGTAGAATCATTGAAACCAAAAACGATTGAACCAAAACAGGGAAATGTGCTGAAAGCATTCTTTGCTGATAAGTATACTGACTACGATAGTTCTTGGAGATAAAATGTAAATCCGCAAAAAGGTGGTCTTCATAATCCGACATAAGGCTCCTACAATGTTCAGCGCTGATAGTAAGGGAAACCAGTCGGGCGGATTTAGAAAAAAGCTTGCGTAGACGTAGAGAATATTCTACGCAAGTACTACTAAATAGTTCTTTGACATATTGGATCATACGAAAAGAAATTCAACCGTAGCAGGAATGCCGTGATCGGTTGAAGGTTCGAATTAGTTACATATATCACTTGGAAGTCCGAAAAGTCTTTATCAGTAAGCATATAGCAGTTAAGGCGAGCTATAACGCTATCTAAGTGATTCAACATACAGCCCGTCACGTCTCGATACGTGGGAGAATCCGTAAAAGGTATCGCGGGCACTAACTAACTTTAAAAGTATAATAAGGAGGTAAATCATGCATTATAAGAATAGTGAGATTATTGTTAGCGTAGCGGTTTGTCATAGAGGGACCCATAATATTATTGAGGAATGTGCAACGATAAAGGAAGCTCGTAAATTCTCAAAGGAGAATGGATATAACGAAGCTGATTATTGGTATTTGGCAGCTGAAGTAATAAATAAGGATGGGGATACTAACCCTGCCGTTTGGAATAAGGAGAGAGGAGAGGCAATTAAAAGACTGAAGAAGTTGTTGTAGTTACTAAACAATACTAATACATCTATCGAGATGTATTGAGTTGTTTTGTTGTGTTTTATTTTGTGTTTGTGTTGTAGGGTGTGCCGTTCGTGAGAATAGCGCACCTTTTTAATTGGATAAGTGGCGGAATTGGTAACGCTTAGTAGAGTAAGATTGTAAGCCAGACATTCTGTAACCATTCAGTGAGGCTCTTGAATTTACATTCCCGGTTCGAATCCGGGCTTATCCACTAATAATAATCAAATAATTAATCTTATGGCAAAAAGGATAAAGACAATAACGGGAGATTGGGTAGATTCAATTAGTAAGCTATCTATAAATGAACCAGCTAGAGTTTTAGATAGTAATTATGATCGTGTTATGAGTTCTGCTCGTTATCGACTAAGACGGAAAGGTATTGAAATAGAGACCGTCGGAGATAAATACTTTATAGGTAAAACAAGGTTTTTTAATATTAAAAGGATATCGTGATGGAACCCTTAACTCAATGTGAGTATCAAGTAGCACATGAAGTTGCAAAGGGGCATACTCCTTCTGAAATAGCTGAATTGCTCCAAAAGTCAATATGGACAATAAAGGCACAGATTAGGGATATTCATAAGAAGTTAGGCATTAACAATAACGTAGAGCTTACTTTATTCCTGCTATGTGATAGGACTAAAAGAAACTTTGATTTGAAGGAGATTAGGAAGCACGGTATTGAGTTATTTTTCTCTGTGTGGTTTTTGGTAATAGCTGTTACACCGGATTATCAAATGGACATGAGACGTTGTAGGGTACGATCTAATGCAAGGAATTCGGTACGAGCGACTAGAAATAGAAAGGACTGTGATTCATTTTATATCGTCTAGTATTAACTAAAAAATAATGTTCTATGAAAACTATTCATAAAATTCAAAATGCTATTGCTGTCATTGCTCTTGCTATGGTGACTCATCTGGCATTGCAAATCGAAATGACTAGAAACGAAACAATATCATGTATTATAATGCTATTGTTAACTGTGTTCATGCTTTTAGAGAGAAGTTCAAAAGAGGTGCATCAAAAAGAATAGGGGGATAGATATGAGTATTCAAGAGATCATGAGTCTTGGGGGGAGTAAGATATCGGCTAATGTGAATTTTGAAGATTTAAAAGCATTCGCAGATTATCTCATTCAAAAAACAAAAGAAGAAGTTGAAGAATCTATTTTGGCTAAGAAAAAAGAGACTTTCGTAAAGCCCAAAGATGCTTGTAAACAGTTACAGGTTGATCGGTCAACTTTGTGGAGATGGGCTAAGACAGGTTATTTAATTCCCGCAGAAGTCGGTGGAAAAAGACTATATAAACAATCTGAAATAGATATTATATTACGCAAATAATTTATTGTTTAATCCTAATCCCGGAGTAAAGGACTCCGTGCGGTATCCAGTCCGCTATTTAAGTTTTGAATTATCCCGGTGTCCGTTGGTTCGGTATCCGGGAACTATTTTATTAACTACTTTAATTATAACGAATATGGACGATTTAGCTATTAGAGAACAAGAATCCTCATTTGTGATTCAAGCAGCAGACCTAAGTAAAAATGATCTTCCTTCTTTGGAAGATGCGCAAGAATTACCGATTGACCTTTGCGGAAACTATTGGACACCAGAGAAACCAGGTGAATTTAGAAAAATGTACTTTGTAGAAATCAAACCTCAAAAGGTATTGAGTGCTACCAGTCCGGATGAATTAATAGATTTGGATTGTGCTACTTTCTTAGAGAAATCAGCAGATGGTACGGTGCAGACGGTTACAAATGGCTCTCGTAGATTGGTTGGTATTCTTGAACAGTATATTGAGAACGGATCACTTAAAAGTGGCATGCCTCTTAAAATAACTTACATGGGCAAGCGTAAGAACAAAACGAATAACTTCCAGTCAGATAATTGGTCTGTAAAACCTTTGCGTATTAACTTGCCTGTTGCCGGATGATAGATTTTAATTTGGACGATTGCGCAGAAGGGGAAGAACTCAACCCTTCTGCTTATAATCCGGAAGATTATCCCACCAAAGAGGAGATGCTTGATTTTATCTCTTTGAATTGCAATAAGCCACCTGTTAATATTGATTTGAAGGAATTGAGCGTTAACGGAGTAGTAAAGCGTGATCCTATGGAGATGTATTTGAAAAGCGATCATATTTCCTCTTCCAATTTGAAAAATGCTCTTAAAACTCCACGATCCTTTTATTATGATTACGAAAGGACATTTGAAGAGAAAGAAAAGCCTTGTTTTCAGTTAGGGACATTTGCCCACATGGCATTTTTGGAACCACGTTTATTCGAGCTTGTCAAAGTAGAGCCAAAGTGTAACCAATCATCGAAAGATGGCGTGCTTGGAATGATTCGGTTCTATAATGAATTGCTCCTGAATGATAAGAATTATGTTCCAGATGTCGAAGAAGAAATACCTTCTGAAAGGTGGAATTTCTGCGATCTGAAAGACTTTCGTGATAATAAGAAACAGAAGTGCATTGATTTGGGATACTCGTTTATCAGTGATGAAATGAGTATGATAATTAAAGCTCTTGAAAGAAACTATTATTGGTATGGTGGCGGCATCATCAAGCAGCTTTTGAAAGGTGCATACTCAGAAGTATCATTCTATGGCAAGGATGAAGAAACGGGGCTTAATGTAAGGGTCCGACCGGATTATTTTAATGTAGAGGAAAATATCGGTGTAAACGCAGTTATTTCCTTTAAGACCACACGTGCCGACGATCTCGGCAAGTTCTACTATGATTGTGCCAAGCTCAAATATGAGCTTTCAGAAGGAATGTACCAAGAGGTTATGAGTAGCGTTACTGGACGAAACTTTAATGTAACGATCATGATCATGCTACAGACGGTTGAACCATACGATGTCGCTGTTCTCTTTTGGTCACCTGATGATTTGGCAAATGGTAAGTATAAATATCGCTATGCTCTCTCAATCGTAAAAGACTGTTTTGATAAAAAATGGTTTCCCGGATATGATGCTAAAGCCGAAGAAGGAGCTAGAGGTATTATTGATATGCAGCTCCCGGAATGGAGTCAAAAATTGCTTCATCCGGTGGCTATTGATGATTTTGAATGATTATGGAAAAAGTAGAAATAAAGATAGACGATTATCATGTAATAACACTCCAGCACAATAAAAGAGATAAATTTATAGGGCTGGAGCTTTATAATGTCCCACAAGAAGAAATTACTCAATTAATTTCACTTCTTCAATACCTAGAGAAGGCTGCCCCAGTTGTAAAAGGCATTTCTGATTGTTGGATAGATGAGTAAAGAGAGAAGCTAGTTGTCTTAATTCATCAATATTTGGTTGATAGACTTTTGCTTCTTTCCTGTTATTCAGTTCTCCAATTTTAACGAGTGTAAGCGGTTCGCCGTCTTTTAATACACTCTCTATACTCATAAACATTCCCCGTTGAAAGGGAAATTCATTATTAAATAAAATTTCCATAACGCTTAATTTAAAAGTTTGACAGCTCCAAAATTAAGAAAAGTTCCCAAGGAAGGATAATTCTTCTTTGGGAATTTATTAAAACCTATAAAGCAATGATTGATTTAAAAGACTATGTACCGGAGGAACTTAAATTTAAGCTCCCTACCACCGTGAAATTTCCCGAAGTGATTTTCTCTGATTGTGTCTCTATGGACGATGTAAAGAAGAAACTGGCAGAGAACTTCGTCACCATCCAAGAGAAAGACGTGATCGCTAATCGGGTGATGGATGATTATGAAATATCAACTATCCGTGCGAATTATGGTGAGATTGCCGAGGAACAGATGCCGGAACTTGAAGCACAGTTCGAAGCATTGAAAGCAAAGTTCAATACCGAGAAGAAAGAATTTGAGGCAAAGATTTCAGCATTAAATACTCAGTTTAAGGACCTTGTAAACCTTGCAAAGAAAGGTGTGAAGGATTATCCTTTGAAGATGATCGATACTTTCCGCATTCCGGTTATGGGGTATTACTTATATTACTCATGGGTGAATGACGCTTTTCGTCTGGCATTAGTTCAAGAAATTCCGAAGCATGAATACAACGATCTGTTTAATTCTGGAGAAAAGAATCAAGAGGCATTCAAAGAATTGGGATACGAACTGCCAAACGTTGATTTTAAAGATACTCGTAAGAATGTCCGCCGATTCGGAGAAGGAGAGGATATAATCGAGGTATGGGAGGAAGATGGTCAAGATGTATGGCTGGAGCAATGGATTGAAGATTTCGTAGATAAAGATACTAGTGAAGTAGTTCCTATTGAACGTCACGAATGGCATCGAGTTCCAATTGAAGACAGTCCATGGAGAAAGGAGGGCGAAAATGACGAGACTAGCACACAAGAGGGGGAGACCGACGAAATACCGGAAGAGCTTGAAGAATAACCCCTACTGGGAAGAAGTTAAACGAAAGGTTAGAATCCGTGACGGGCATAAATGCCAAGTGTGTGGTAAAACATATAATTTGGAGATTCATCACAAAGTCTATGACGTTGCAGGATATTCTATAGTTGGACATGAATTAGAGTTCTTGTATTGTCTTGAAACGCTATGTGAAGATTGCCATGCAATGAAGCATGGTAAATAACTTTGTTAACCTGCTCGTCCGGTCTGTGAAGATATGACGGGCAAACATGGGGATGTAGCTCAGTGGATAGAGCACCGTGTGTGGTGGAAGGTTGGGAGTTCGATTCTCTCAAGTTGATTCTTAGCTTAACGGGAGAGCACCACAAGCGGAGGTCGATGGTTCGAATCCGTCCATTTCCACAAGCCTTTAGGATGGTCGAAGCAGAAGTAGATACAAATAAACTTATATAAGTTTACGGGCTGCCGAATGATGCGGCTATACACGACGGAAAGACGCCGAAAAACGTATAAGTGTTTCTATGAAGTAGCTGAAGAGTTGTTGTAATGCCCCGGAGAATATGCTTCGGGGCTTTTAATTAGAAACCTATAAATATTAGATATGAAACAGGTAAGTAGTAAACAAGCTCAGAGAAACAGGGAAGTTGCTAAAATAAAGCGGTCGCTTTCTCCCTTTTGTGCAATATGTGGAAAGCCGGCAGTGGATGCCGCGCATTTGATCCCTAAGAGTATGTATCCGGAACATTACACCAATCCTCAGAACATCGTAGGATTGTGTCGGGAATGCCATAATAAGTACGATAATAACTTAGCATTCAGACAGAGGCAGAAGCGTCTTATAGAGCGTGTGAAGTCTTTTGATGAATGTGCAGCAAATAGATATTTTCATTTATATGAATTGAATGCAAAAAAGACAATTCCAATGAGTGATTACTTTATAGGATAATTTATGAATAGCTATCAATTGATTTCCAAGCTCCGAAAGGTGCGTGATGATACTTACCTAACTACAGCAGCGCAAGCCTTATATCATGAGCTTGTAGCGATTTGTAATGATATGAAGTGGAAGGATGTGTTTTTCGTTCGTAGCAATATTCTTTGTGGGAATTTAGATATGTCTGATAATACTCTTCGCAAGTCGAGGGAGTGTTTATCTAACGCTGGTCTTATTCATTTTCGATCCAGTAAAGACAAGCGCATAGGATGTTATTATTCATTCATGAAAAGTATCAGTGATGATTTACTATCATCCGCAACATCATCCGCAACATCATCCGCAAATATTGAGGATGAAAGTGCGAATGATAGTGAGAAGGAGATTGTTAATTCATCCGAAGAATCATCCGCAATATCATCCGCAAAAAATGAGGATGATAAAAATACATCATCCGCAATATCATCCGCAAATATTGAGGATGAAACGCAATTTCCACCTATTATAGATAATATAAACATAAAACAAGAAGAGAGTCTCGCGCATACGCACGAGAGCACCCCACCCGAAAAGCCTAAGCGATCTAGGAAAAAAGAAGGAGATGCGAAGCCTTTAGTTTATCCTTTCGATTCGATAGCATTTATGTCGGCATGGACGGAACTTGTGAAAACTCCAAAATGGAAAGGAAAGCTAAATTATGCTTTGCAGATTTCATTAAACAAGCTGGGGCAGTTTGAAGAAGAGTTCGCTATCCGACAAATTGAACGGGCTATCGAATCTAATTGGACCGGAGTCGTATTCTCTGGTACTGAACGTGATTATCAAGAATGGCTAAAACAAAAAAAGTATGGAAACAATCAGAAACCTTGTACAAGCAAGCAGGAAGCAAATGACCATGCCCTGCAGCAATACATTACCGAGCGTCAGCGTAGAGAGCAAGGCTTGGTTAACGAAGTGGAAAGACCCTTCTGATATTGAGCGTGTCTTTTCTCCGACAAACTGGGCTTATGTGGCTCAGAATCCAGAAAAAGCATATTTTTCAAATTGTCCCACGATTAAAAAGTATGATGAAGTTTATGGAGAAGGAAATGCGGAAATGTGGATTTATGCACAAGTGCTGGCATTATTTGGGTCTAGTTCTTGTAAAGACGAAGGGGTAGCACAAGGGATCGGAATATTTGCTCAGACATTTGCATCGTCTGTTCAGATATACAAATTATCAGAACTAATGCTGTTTTTTTCTCGATACAAGTCTGGAAGATACGATAACTCTTTTTCTCAATTTGATGCCCGAAGGATTGGAAATGCTTTTTTCAAAGAGTTTATTCCAGAGAGACAGAAAGAAATTGATCGATGTGAAAAGCGAAAGATTAATGAGGAAGCATTAGCTAGACGGGAATTGCCTGCCGGATATACAATCCCCAAAGGGTATAATCCCTATACTTGGTATTTGGAGACTAAGAGACGTGCTGCCAATGGAGACAAAGAAGCTATTGAGAATTTAAAATATCCCCAAGTTCGATTTACATAGTGGTCTATCAGATCGCTATTTTTTTTATTTAATAACCAAAACGTTTTCCTGATATCGGGAAGACGATCAAAAAGAATAAAAATGAATATAATAAAAATAGATTCGCTTGAAATATTTAAGCAAAACAAATATTTCCCTACTGATATAGGAATGGTATCGGATAACGCTTATTTAAGTATTGTCGCAACAAATAATTGTCAGTGTAAATGTGCATATTGTATAAATTCAGAAACAGACCATCAACTTAATTTGCCTATGGCTAAAGCTGTTTATAATATCCGTAAATTGATTCGCAAATACGGAGTAAAAGAGGCTATCATATTAGGAGGAGAGCCTTTATTACATCCTAATATATTGGATTTAATTCGGGATTTAAGAGAAAGTACAGACTTACAGATGATACGTTTAACTACGAATGGTATAAAGTTAAAGAATAATCCCGATTTCATAAAACAACTTGTGCATAAAGATTGGGGTATTCAAGGAATAAATATCTCTTTTCATAATCAAGACTTTATGACATTAAATGAGTTGTATGATGTTTACAAATGGATTAAGAAATTTAATCCTAATATCAAAGTTCGAGTAAATATGAATATTTGGAAAGGGAATTGTGATACTTTGAATTTATTGAATAGTCATCTTTACTCTATTCGTTTTGTAGATGAAGTTCGTGTTAGTAATATTATTCCAAAAGATAGTTTTTCAGTTAATCCGGTAAATAAAAGTACTGATTTAGTTTTGTCTGATGAAGAATATATTTCGCTATTCACTCAACTGATAAAAAAATACGAGGATAAATATACCATCATAGAGAATAAAGATACTTTAGGTTTCGTCCGCTATCTCTTAATACCTACTAAATGTCCGATTATTATTAATTGGAATTTGGAAAGTAAAGTAGCTGAACAAGTCTGTGAAAATGACATTGTTAATCGTAAGATAAATACTTTTAAATGCCTTGTAAATGGAGATATATCATTATCGTGGAATACGAATAACATTATTATTTAATTTATAACAATATAGAAATGAAGATTTGGACAATCAGGTGATGAATAATTGTAAATGAGAAGAGAATATAGCAATTATTGCTATAATTATTGATATCAGTGCCAGTGTTATAGAAATTAGAGAAAGTTTGTACATTCTGTAGTTCAGATAAGTTGAGATATAAAGAGATTCATATGTTCTATTTCGAACAGCTTCTATCCCTTTTTCCGTTAGGATACTACATATAGATTGATTCTTCTGAAAACGAGTTTCTATAAATCTTTCTGTAGAGTCTATTTCAACTCCCTCATTATCACATATTGTACATAACCCTATCGTTTCTAAAAATGTTAGTTCATCGTACATCATCTTAAACTCTTCAGATTTTATCTTAAAATACTTGAAGTGTGGAATATGTATAGATATATCGGTAGTTTTAACTGGGCCTTTTTTCATGGCTAAAGAATCAAGTAGTTCTGATTGAAACTTGTACCGCAAATATAATCTTTTTGAAATATGCTTTTTCATTCGTATCTAAAATTGATTATGGCAAAAATATATAATTAAATTTGAATAGTAATGATAATATCATGGTTTTCTTGCGGAGTAACATCCGCAGTAGCTTGTAAAATAGCATTGAGCCTATACGATGATGTGCAAATTTACTACATAGAAACGGGCTCTGGACATCCCGATAATGCCCGTTTCCTTGCAGATTGTGAAAAGTGGTATGGTCAGCCGATATACACCATTCGCAGCGATAAATACACTTGCGTAGCTGATGTCCTACGGAAAGGTTTTATTAACGGTGCACATGGTGCTGCTTGTACTCTTGAATTAAAAAAGAAAGTCCGATACAAGTTTGAAAAGGAACTTGGTTCTTGGGATGGTCAAGTTTGGGGATTCGATTATGACCCTAAAGAGATAAACCGAGCCATCCGGTTAAAGCAGCAGTACCCAAACACGAAGCCACTGTTCCCACTTATTGAAAAGCAAATTACGAAGTCGGATGCTATGGGGATGCTTTGGAAAGCCAGTATTGAAATCCCCGCCATGTACAAGATGGGCTACAATAACAATAACTGCATAGGTTGTGTGAAAGGTGGTATGGGGTACTGGAACAAGATACGAAAGGATTTCCCGGATGTATTCGATGAGGTAGCACAGATTGAACGTGATGTTGGAGCAACATGCCTAAAGGATAAAGACGGTCGTATTTTCCTTGATGAACTACCAATATGGCGAGGTGACCCAGTGGAAGAGATTATACCGGATTGTTCTCTTATCTGCCAAATTGAATTTCAAGAGATAATCGACAGACAGGTAGAGCGAGTTTTGAAAGGAGAAATTAGTATTAATGATGTAGCCTGAAAAGGCTCAAAACAAAGTAAATATGAGCGAAAAAGATTTAGTAGATATAGGATTCATCTTCTGCGAGCACAAAGGAAGAGAGGCATACCACTACTTTGGTAAAAACAGAGTGTTTACGGCATACATAGAAAGAAACAGCGCAAAGCCTTATTATGCTGCCGTTTACAAAGTATGTGATGTAATGCAGTTTAAGAATCCAAACGACCCCAGAAATGGTAAGTATGCCTATTCATGGCTTACAGATGAACATAATGTTGAGAAACTAAAGAAGTGTTTAGAATTGAATGACAATTAACGTAAAACAAGAATATGAAAGAAGTAACCAAAGCAGCCAAGCGGGCTAACATGAAAAGTCGAGCTTGTAAAAATTGCCCAATTAAACAACGACTTAAGATATGTCCTCCCGAAATATTTGAAGTATGCTCAGCTGCTTTTATAGAAGGATTCAAGAAGGGAGTTAAGGCGGCACAAAAAGCAATTAAAGAGAGTAATAACCCGAACGTTTTCCTGGATTCAGGAAAACGTTCATAACAGATTAGAAATGAAGATAAGAATAGGAAAATCTTTTGATAAAGAAACAAATGAAGTCTTTTATCAGCTACAATTTAAATTGGATGGAGAACGGACCTATAACGCATATTCTTATGATGTTTTTAAAGAGGAATCTGACGCAAAAGAAGCTCTTAACAAACATTTAAATGGTGAACGTGAATACACTTATTTTGTGAGTGCAGAAAAAGTTAAGAGAACAATCAAAGGGAACCGTGTAGATGTGAAAAAAGTATTATCATTTCATGTTATGTCAGCTAAATCAGATTTACCAGGTTCTCGTATCTGGGTGAAAATTAACTAATAAATAGAAAGGAAAGAATAATATGACAGTAAAAGAGTTAATAAAAGAACTTGAAACTTGCAAACCCGACGCAGTAGTTTCAATCGTAATAAACGAAATAAATCTGGAAGTAACAGAGCTCATCACTCCTGCACCTGAAATAGTAGAGTTATCATAACGAGTAAAACAAGAAAAGAAATGAAAGCAATAACAATAAAACAACCGTGGGCTTCTTTAATAGCTCATGGTATCAAAGATATTGAGAACCGCACTTGGGCCTGCCCTAAGAAATACTTAGGGCAGAGGGTTTTGATTCATGCAAGTGCAAAGCCTGATAGAGAACCTTACATGATATTCAATGACGCTCAAGCCGATGCGATAGATAATTGTGTTATGGATGTGTGTGGGTATTATAAACAGACTGGCGCAATCGTCGGTAGTGTGGAGATTGTGAACTGCTTGCAAAACCATCCATCCATTTGGGCGGATAAAGGAGTTTATAACTGGGTATTGGCTAATCCTGTGTTATTCGAAAAGCCTATCCCGGCTAAAGGTAAACTATCTTTTTGGGAATACGATAAAATTCAGGAACCCGTGTCAGATGGCGACCACAATGTTTGCATGTGTCGTATATGTGTTGATGAAGAGGTCCAGGTGATGAATATGGGGAATTATTTCGTATGTAAATATTGCGGTGGACGTTGGTACAAGTAAATTCAAATCAGGTAAATATAGAAATATGGAAAAAGTAACAGTAAAAATAGAGTTAGAGCGAGAAGATATCTCTACTCTCATGTTCCTTGCTGGTGGAAAGTTATCAGAAGAACAATGGAATAAGCTCAAAGGTACAGAATACACGGTGGAAGATGATGACTTGGAAGGTCAGGCAATCCAGTTGAAGTTGGCTATTAGTGGTATCGTAGTTGGCAATCTTCTAAAAAAGGAACTTTCAGAAGGTGAAGTTTCTAGTAAATCAACTTATCGAGAGAAGTTAATAGCTATGCGTAAGGAGATGGAAGAAAGGGGGTAATCATGGTAGGGAATATTCGTATTAGACGTAGGAAAGATAAATACCATGTTATGGAAGAGCAGGGAGATGGTAGATATTTTACTATTGAAGGGGGAAAATGTAATTCAAAGGAGGATGCCATAGAGCTAAAAAAACGATATCTGTTCGTTAGAGAGAAAGTTAGATTGTTAAATCAGAATCTTAGAATACAATTGAGAGAAAAGAAACCAAATGGATGATCACATAAATCAAAGTTTGTATGCTGATTCAATAAAAGAAGCTACAAAAGTAGAGTTCCTTGCAAGTAGTGAGGAACTTTTTTTATATGCTGTTTCCCTGTATAACTCGATGATGTGGGGCAGAAAGATTGACCGGGAAAATCTTAGAAATAAGAAGAGATCAAAAAAAATAGGGAGAACTAGCAAGGTGTAAAAGCATTGTTCTCCCCAATCATTCACGATTGTATAGCAAATATACTATTTATTTTAAAAATAATCGTGTTATGGATAGAAATTTTAATGAAAAGACGTGGGTAAATGTACGTGAAATAGGGATAATTCTTAATGTCCATGCCTTTGTAGTGTATTCGTATTTATTACAGATTGGGGTAAGGTGTGTTAAAGATAGATATGGGAACGGGTATGTCAATGGAGTAGATATAACCAAGCATTTTGAAGGTTTAAAGAAATTCGTGAAAGGATTGAGGAATGGAAGAAAAGAGCAAGCCCCCCTCAAAGAGCTGGCTTTTATTGATCCTGTGATAGGGAGTCATAATGATTGGGAGAGTAAAGCGGATGGCTTGGACAAGGTGAAGAAGGATTTTTATGCCTCATATACAAATCAGGTCTACAGGATTAATCACTACCAGAATTTAAAGAAGGCTTTGTTCCGGTGGGAGCGTGCCACGAGAGTTTGGAAGTACGTGGAAGAAGAAAGAACTGCACAAGACCCTAATGAATGGATGGAGAGCATTTCGTTAAAATACAAGCTGTGTAATACGATATACGATGAAGAACGCCGTAAATCTGTACTTGACACAATTTGACATGGCTGTAAGAGTGATATCGGGTAAATTTGCTATTGATATAAAACTGATTATAGCATGGCGTACAATTTAAAGGAAATGACTGAAATGTGCTCTAAATGGGTGGCTGAAAATGGGCTAATGGAGCATGGCGGTGCGAGGTTGAAAGACTTTTGCGCTCATTTCGGCATAGACTCTCAAACATACTATCGTTGGCTTGAAAATGCGGATTTTGCGGATGCTATAAAAAAAGGGAAAAATGAGTTTAAGGAGAAGCTAGAGCAGAGGTTAGTTGAATCTCTGTCAAAAGCTGCTTGCGGATATGAATTTGAGGAAACTAAAACCGAATATGAAGGGAAGAAAGTAAAGAAGAAAATAGTAACAGTGAAGAATGTAGAGGCGAATGTTGGTGCTGCTATATTCTTGCTTACAAATATATCTCCAGATCGTTGGCGTAATAAACAAACTGGAACCGATGTGAAGACGGAAGGAGTAACATTGAAGGTCGAAGTATTGAAAGAAGAATCGGTTAGTAATATTAAGAAGCTCTCCACACTATCGCAGAAACGGAAGATGAAAGGAGAGGGGGAAACAGAAGGCTCTGGACAATGAAAACGACCTATGTTTTTGACAGGCTATTAGAAGCCACGGTAAATCCGGTGATTCGTGGAGTATCTTCACGGGGTGGTACTCGATCTTCTAAAACGTGGAGCATGTTACAGTTGCTTTTTCTTATTGCCGAGAAGTCAGAAGCTCCTTTGCTCATATCGTGTGTTACTGATACAATGCCGGGAGTGAAACGTGGTATGTTCCGCGATTTCAAACGTATGTTGCAAGATGAAGGTCTTTGGAATGGCAAGGCAATGAATTTAACTGAAATGACCTACACTTTTCCTAATGGATCACAGATAGAGTTTTTCGGTTGTGAGAATGCTGCGAAGGTATTTGGTCCTGCACGTGATATCCTGTTTGTAAACGAAGCACAGAGAGTCCCGAAAGAAGTATTCCGGCAAATGGCGGTTCGTACTCGTTTGATGCTGTATGTAGACTTTAATCCGGTTAAGAAGTTTTGGGCGCACGACTATTTCAAGGGTCCGGGCATGGTGGAAATCGTCAGCACCTACAAGGACAATCCATATTTGACGCCGGAGCAGATCGAAGAGATTGAGAGAAATAAGGCTGATGAAAACTGGTGGCGAATCTTCGGACTAGGTGAAACAGGAGGAACCGAAGGACTGGTATATCCTGAATATGATATTGTGCCGGAGTTTCCAGCGAATTGTAAATGGTGTCTTGGTCTTGACTTCGGTTTCTCTGGTGATCCTACGGCAATTGTAAAAGTTGGCTTCGATAAAGATGATCTTTATGTTCAAGAGATCGCATACTCTACAGGGCTGTTGAATTGGGATATTGCGAATGTCTTGCGCAAGAATGGGCTACATAAAGTTACCACTATTGCGGACAATCAAGAGGCGAAGAGTATTGCTGAGATTTCTCGTTTGGGATGCCGCATATTTCCATGTATAAAGGGAAAAGGATCAATCATGGCAGGTATTTCACAAGTGAAGCAGTTTAAAATGCACATTGTACAAGGTAGTCGAGGCATACAGGACGAAGCAGATAATTACTCGTATGTATTTGACAAGATGACCGGACTCTATGATACGAACGAGGCAGTAGACGAAAATAATCACGCTATGGACGCTATACGATACGCGACTGAGTTTCTGATCGCCAAGTATCGTCCCGGCAAGAAACAAAGAAAAGATGAAGAAAAGCGAAATTAAAACCTTTCGGGGATATGTGCGATATCAGATATATCGCCTATTTACCCCATTTCGTTGGTTATGGAAGACGTTTGTTCGTCTGACAAGTAGATATCAACGCTTGATGCAATTACGGCGTATAGCGAATCTAAAGCCGGATGCTGTGGAGAGTCTTTCGCAAGATGAAACCGCACTTCTGCATTATATGTCGGAATACTTAATACCTTCTCGCTGGGTAACACGTAATGGACAGATCATTTATACGTGTCCATCAGTTGAAGATGTAACTCTCTGGCAGATGATCGAAGCACGCAGAGCTGAAACAGTATTAGAACGTATTAGCGGATGGACTGAGGGATATGTACCAGAAACTGTTGCTGATATGGTGAAACTGACAAAGTACATTGTGGAGCAGATTGGGCAGGCTGACGAGCTGGAACGTGTGCTGTTACCGGGTGCAGGTGGTTCCGGTGAATCGAATCCAATCACAGAAGCTAAAAGTGTGCTAGGAATGGTACAGATCACATCCGAACTGTTTAACTGCTCATTCGAAGATGCGAAGAAGATAAACTACTCAGATGCTATTCTAGCGATCAGCAAGAGACATGATGAAGTTGAGAAACAAAAATCTAAAACAAAATAATCATGGGAAAGAAATACAGTATTAATTCAGCAGGAAGAATCGTAGCCGAGAGGGATATTTACTCTCTCGGCGGCTTTATACCTAAAGGAAGACTAGGAGGGGCGATCAAGGACGAAACTCAGTTATCACAGGATGGCGAATGCTGGTTAGCGGGTGGGAGTATAGCTACCCGCCCCGACATTGTAATCAAGGATAACGCATATATCGGGGATTTCTATGAGGGCACGAACCCCGTTCATACGGATATCATAACGGAGTTTAGCGGTAACACCAAAATTCCGGGGTACTTATCTGTAAGATGCTTTGCGGCGGATACTAAAAATAATACGTTTATCAAAGATTCGTTCATTGGGGTTACTATGGATGTTCTTTGCGGACCTGCCACGAATCCGAAAGCTCACCCGTTCGAGCAGGGACAATACAATAAAGATGCACCTAAAGGAACCTTGTTTACTAGTTCTTCAATGAAGCTAGATGCAGCGAATTGTGTCAGAAATACGGCTACTATTAGAATTGGGAAAGATACTTATGTGTACACTCCTTCTGGGTATAATGCTAGAATTTTTTGGGCGTATTACGACACATCTAATCAACTAGCATTTTCGGGGGAAACTACTCCTATTTCATCCGCTATTACAAAATTAAGTCATCCGGTGTACAACGTTTGTATGATCATGTTTGCGAAGTCTCCTACATTGACGCCCGCAGATTTAGAAGCAGCCGGAGCGAAGATTCTCGGACACGTATCCGGGTCTGTTCTTATGGACTTTCGCCCGGAATCGGTATCCGGTGGTTACGTGATGGATAATTCTAGTCTCATCATGAATACCGACAACTTCGGACTGGCTACTACGCAGCTACGATTCCTTGCAGGTGGTCTGTTTAGCACAAACATGTACACGCTGACAAACCGACAGGACTATAAACCATATGGTACATTCCGTAACGTAGAACGTCTTGAATATAATCAGTATTTCGCTGATATTCATCGAGGGAACGTAAACAGGGATCGCTATATTACGGCTTTGGATTCTCCTTTGGTCCGTATTGGAGATGGTTTTGTTTCGGGCGATTTAGTTAATGCCGGGGGATTAACGTTACGTAGGTGCATCGTTCCGAAAGGAATATTCCAAAATGACGTAATAAACGGGAACACCTATGAGGATATAGACTTCTCATACACTAACGAATTTATGGGAAATACCGTAGGTAATAGAGTTTTCATAGCTAGCCGCAAACAGGGGCTGTATGGTTTATACGCAGGTTCGGGGCTTACTCTTGGATTCGCAAGTTATCCGGATAACACTAAAGACGCTGCATCCGTTACAGAAAAACACAATTATGTTCCATTAGATGGTAATCTTATCGAATCGGGGACTTATGCAGGTGATGTCGGAAGACCATACGAGGCTAATAAGATTCCGGCTACAAACAGAGTAAGGTTTATTAGACCCTTGCCTACGTTCGGCGCAAATATTCCTAGCCTTCCAGCGGGGTACGCCATACGTGCGGTGCACTATCTAGACGAAGCGTTTATCACTCGGAAAGCTGTTGAGAATCCTACCACGATAGAATACGAGTTCCCGTTCTTCGTTATGAGTTTTCAGAAAACCGATCCGGAAGCTAGTCTACCCGTATCCGAATTCATAGCTTTGGGGCGAACTATCCTTATCTCAGATTACCACAAAGTTCCGGAGATCACAGGGTCCGCCTACCTCGGAAAGGGTGTAACGATAAGAGGCGATGTTCAGTTACACGGTGATCCCTATGTTAACCGGATACTTGATGTTAACGAATGGGAGAAAGGAGGTATCAGTACCCCGGATAATAAAGATTGGGACGCTGCTAAGACTGAACCGGGGGCGTATGCCGATGCAGTGAGACGGAGACTTAAAGAAGTTATACAAGTAGAACCGGGCGCAAAGATAACTTGTAATTCGGGGTATTGGGTAAATTGCTATTTCTACGATGCCGAGGGAAAGTTTATAAGTTCTCCGGGGTGGGGGCAAATAGCGAATACTGTACCCGATAACGCCGCCTTTACCGGAGTGATTTTGAAGAAAGCGGTTAACGTAAACGATCCGGAATCACTTATAGAAGATTCCGACATTCCATTAGCGGGCGTTAAGTATCTCCGAGCGTTCAAGAAGCGCAGGTATATCACTAACGAGCTAGACCAGAAAAGCCCGGAGGATATCTTATTAGCTGATTACTATTGGGAACAGGGTGCTTTCTATACCGATACTGGGCGTGTTGGAAGACCTTATAACGACATTAAGTACACGCAGTCGGATAGATTAAGGTTATCCAAACCGTTACCCGCAGGGAATGCAACATTAACCGTAGCTAACTATTGGGAATATGCAATGGCAAAATTCGATGCAGGGACAAGATTATTAGAATCTTCCTCAGAAGGATATTCTATGGTATCCATGACGCTTCGGAAAGCTCCACCCGTAACGGTTAATCCATCGGATGCTAAAGATGCAAGGTTGGTGATTACTTGTATTCCGCAGCCGAGAATCATTGTTCCCTATGGTTCTAATACGCTTAACATAAACGGAGTTAAAATCCGGATGTACGACAATGCCGTGCTATCTCGGAACTTTAACCAAGAAGGTTCTATAACCCTACAAGGTGATGCGGTGATGGGGTATGATTTCGATTCGGGCGCATGCCTGTGTAGTAACGGTCATAGTGACGCAATTATAAAGCTACCATGAGATTCAGCGATATATTAACCTTTATGGATGAGCAAGCCGTGAAACTCGGCTTGCCTATCTATTTCGGAGATACGTCTACTATTAACGAGCTAGTGAATGACATCTCAGGTATGTTCTTAACGTTTGATGTCCCGGACGGTGGTATGTCTAAGTTGCCTCCTGCCACCCGGAAGTATAACGTAGTATTACAGTGCTTGGATAAATCGTACTATCTTACGGATAACGCTGCCGAACTTGATACATTAATGCGTACCGATTTGGCTTTAAACAAACTAATGTCCGCTTTTGTGTGTCACTTCGATGTGGATGGATTGAGTTTCAAGAAGGTACAGAATATCTATGACTCAATGAAGTCCGGTTGGAGTGTAACATTTTCTATAACAGATGATTTATTGAACTATGGATAAGGAGATATTGCAGGTTGTAGAACAGATAAAAAAGGAAATCTTCGAATCTTATGTTTCGAAAGGTTTGGTAGCGTCTGGTGAATTTGGGCGTGATCTAAAAGTAAACGATCTCGGTGATAGGGTAACTATTACTGCACCGCATTATGTCGTACAGATGGAGCAGGGTAGGAACGCGGGGAGTTTTCCGCCTGTCTCCGCCATTAAAAAGTGGATTCAAGACAAGAACCGGACGGTTGGTGCAAACATCCCGGAGGAAGCAGCTTTCGCCATCGCTTATGTGATGAAGCGGGACGGCATCAAGGTTCCTAACAAGTATAACGGTGGTGGGGTAGTCTCCGACATCATTAATCCAGAACGGGTGAAACGGCTGACGCTGGATATAAACAAGATCATAAAGGCTAAAATTCTAACCATATTAACGCAATGAAATTAAGAATACCAAGATTTGGAGTGAACGTAGATATACCGGACAGCAAAGTATATACCTACCCCAGTTGTGCTACCATATGGGACAACGTGCCGTTAAAGCTAATTATAACGGACCTACCTACGGACATTATTGTGCGGATGGAACTACAGTGCCGTTCTACCCTAGACAGCTTTTATTACACAACGTTAGAACCAGTTGAGGGAATGGAGATAGACGCAGCTTCTTATTTTTTCCCGCTTCTTCCCGTATATAGTGATCGAGTTCAGTTCTACCAAGTAGAACTGACATTGATACATAAAGCCAATCTAACGGCTAATAGTGTTACTCAGATAGTTCGTATTCCCGTGATGAACTTGGCGAGTATAAACAATGTTAGCCGAGTGTCTAGGGCTGACACAGATTTCCGGGACAACTACGGACCGCGGGCACCATTAGCGCATACACTGGATGATAATTTCTTTATAGACAGCCGTTATCATGATAGGGACTATGATGTAGACGTTATCTATCAAGACGGAACGGCTGACAAATTTAATTACATGCAGGGTGACGGAATATCGGATGCATGCCAATACAAGAAGATCACGATAAAGAATCCGGATGGGTCCGTAGCAGCCGTGAAGATGTATCCGGAGGAAATATCTGCATGCGGAGCTATTACACTGAAATGGCTAAACTCGTGTGGGTCATACGATGCGATCTCCTGCTACAACTGGAGCACGCAGCCCACGATTACACAAGGACTGGACGGTGGAACGGTAACCAAGAGAGAGTTGACCTGCGTATTCGAGCTAACTGAGGCTAACAAGTTCGCTCTTGATGTGCTTTCCACGTCTCCGGACGTAACAGTTCGAGGCTTGGATGGTGTGCCTCACGATACTAAGATTCGGTGCTCCTCAACAACTGGTGTCAAGTATACCGCATCCGGTCTTGCACGAACAGCAACGCTAAAATTTCAGTATTGATATGGATATAAAGATTCAAATAAATGGTGTATTCTTGGAGGGCTTGGCTAAGACAGATGTCAAGCTCTCCATCAATGCTTCATCTCCGTACTCGTTTGGCGAGTCTACCCGAACTTACTCGGCTAACATCAAAGCACCGAGAAACCGGGTGAATGATGGTGTCTTCTATCAAATGCGAAACTTCGGTTACGTGATGCGTGACATGAAGTACGAGGCTAGGATCTACATAGGCGGTATTGCCATCAACAAGCGATTCAAAGCTAAAGTGACCTGCGATGAGGAAAGCTACAGTATTGCCTTGTCTCAATCGGATCTGAAGATGTCTCAGCTTCCTAAAGAAGTCGTGGAGGCGACTCTCATCGACTCGAATGTGGGCAATACCCGGTTTTTCCGAGCTAGCGATCTGATCACGAAAGCACTAGGTTCTCCTACTCCCGTGGCATTTCCCGCTATCGACTACGGAGGTTATGCACCGGGTCTGATCATCGAGAACTTGGGTCAGAAAGGGATTTCCGATCTACTTGTAGGCAAGTCTGTTACCGTGTTTTGGAGGTATGCATCGGAGACTGATGACGGTACGAAATACTTTAAAGGGAACGCTCTAGATATCAAGGAGTACGATACCCGGACAGCCATGACAGCACCGGGTGGCGTGACAGAATCAACCGTGGCTGTTGTTACTATGGACAACAACGCATACATTACGCTGGATATGTCTAAGATAGGCACGATGCTGAACTATGTGGTTCTCAAAGCGGTGTACAATAATCAGACGGTAGCGATCTTCCAAAAGGACGATGATCAGAACGACATTACGCAGGTCCGCTACAAGTACGTTTCTACGACTATGAATATACCTATCCGTCACTTCTATGGATTCTACATCAGCAGGGACATCAATGACTACAATAAGTTGGATGCACTTCCGCCATCCTTCATGTCACCGGATGAAGCCGTAAACCTGTCGGGAAAAATAACATCGCTTCAGAATACCGCAGGACTTACACAGGAATGGGGAAACTGCAGAGTATCGGATGCCATAACGTATCTCACCGATATCTGCAAGGTCTTCCAATGGGGATGGAAGTTTACGCTGAACGTGGACGATAGCGGAAACACGGGAGTCATAGTCAACGTGTACAAACTGATCGCTGACGATGCCCGCAACGTAGATCGGAATGGTCCGGTCACCTTCAATGAATTCCGGCAGGATTGGTCTGACTTTTACCTGTCAACCGACAAGATAGAGGATTCCGAAGGTTTCCCGAACACCGCAGTGTTTAAAATCGGGGATTTCTTCAAGAGTCTACAGGTTTCTAAGGCTTCATTTACCGCTAAGGGCGACATCGTGGAATCCGGTGTGCCGTATCCGCAAGATGGAACGTATCCTAGATTCGCCATTCGCAAAGGTGCGGTAGGCGCTGGGTCTACTTGGGTCGAGTATTTAAAGTCGGTTGAATATACGCAATCCTTGCAGAAGTACTACAAGCTGTTTTCTGATGCTTTGGACGTAACAATTAAGGCTAAAATCCCTTATTATTACATCGAAAACAACTATAAAGAGAACGGTGTAGTGTGGTTTAAACAACTCAATGCGTTTTTCTATGTCCGGTCGATCACGGACTACAACATTTCCACACAGGAATGTAAGGTAAAACTAACTAAAATTAATCTTAATCGTTAAATAAATGGCAGATAATGTTACATTACTAGACCTTTCGTTCAAGACGGACGAGGCGGTAGAAGGTTTGGACGCTCTGATCAAGAAGTCTTTAGACCTTGCAGAAGAAAAGAAACAGCTAACCAAGCAGATAAACGCCGAAAAGACGGCACTTGCCGGGCTTCGTCAGAACTATAAAGACAATCTTATAGATCAAACGGCGTTCGAAAAGGCAACGGAGAAGTCAGAAACAGCGATCATATCGTTAACCAAACAACTAAACAATAATAAGAATGAGACTTCCGAGAATGCCGCCGCTATTAAAGCACACACTACCATTGTCAACTCGGAAGCGGAAAGCGTGGAAACCATGCGAGCGAAGTTAGCCCTTAACACGAAGGCACTAAACAAAATGTCCGTTGAACAGCGGACAAACTCGGAGGCTGGGAAACAGATGGTAGCCCAAACCAAGGAAATCTCCGACAAACTGAAAGACCTTGAAAAAGGGGTGGGAGATACCCGTAGAAACGTGGGTAACTATGCAGAGGATATCGAGAAGGCAACCGGAAGCCTCGGCGGTATGACTGGCGCAACCGGGCAAATGGTCAAAGGTATGTCCGGCGGTATTGCTTCTATAAAGGCATTCAACGCTGCATTGATGGCGAACCCCTTTGTTGCCATTGCATCGGCTATTCTTGCGGTAATCTCAGCTATCGGAAAGTTGATGGACCGCAACAACGAACTGGCTGTTTCCGTTAAGACTATATTAGCACCTATCGAGTTGATCATAACTAAGGTGTTGGATGCCGTAGCCGCTCTGTTTGTGGAGATAGTCAAGGTTTTTGAGTGGCTGGCAGAGGCTTATATTAAGGTTTACAACTGGTTAGGTCTGATATCGGACGAAACTGTTAAGTCTATCGAAACTGCTAGAGGGATGGCACAAGTAGAACGGGACATATATAACGCTGAAACCGATCTTATTGTAGTTTTAGCCCGGCAACGTAGGGAAATGGAGGAACAAAAGGCTATTCTTGCCGATCAAACTAAGAGTTCTAAGGAAAGGCAAGATGCAGCTAATGAAGCCCTACGGATATCTAGAGAGATGGAAGCCTCCGAATTAAAGATACTAGAGGCTAAATATCAGCAGATAAAGACGCAAAACGAATTGTCTTACACTTCTGATGAAGACAGGAGGAAAGAACAAGAGGCTTTAGCAGCATTGGAGGAAAAGAGAGCACAGTATTTATCACAACGGAAAGAACTAACTAGTCAGGTATCCGGGCTGGAAAAAGCTGATATGGCAGCCGCCGTAGTAGCCGATAAAAAGCGTGCCGAGGATTATGCTAAATCCCAAAGAGCGGCAGCGGAGAAAGTCAAAAAAGACAAAGAAGACGCAGAAAGGAAAGCTGCCGAAACCGCTAAGAAAGTTCAGCAGGAAGTTCTAAAAAGCTACGAAAACGGAATAACCGAATTGCAGCTAAAGATAAGAGAATCTAATATCGGTATAGTAGACAAGCAGAAGGCACTAGAGGACCAAGACGCGCTAAACCAAGCTATCTTGGAGAAGGAACGTTACCGTCTCCAGCAAGGTCTGATCACCCAGCAGGAGTTCGACAACATCCGATTGGAGCAGCGCGTGGCGTTCCAAGAACAGGTAGCCGAACTTGAGAAGGCAGAGGAGGACAAGAAGAAAGAAGCAGCCGCCATTGACTTGGAGAACAAGCGTGCTATTGAGGAAGCCAGCATAACTAGTGACTTCGAACGTGAATCCCTTCGTCTAGAGCAGCAATATCAAATGGAAGTTGCGAACGCTGAGAAGACTGGGGCGGACATTTCTTTGATTGAATCCAAATACGCCCAAATACGGGAAAAGAGAGAAAAGGAACTGGTAAACGCCAAGTTGCAAATGACAGCTGATATCGCCGGGCAAATCTCTAATATCATGGGACAGGAATCAGAAGCCGGAAAAGCGTTTGCTCTGGCGCAGGCTACGATTAACACATACTTAGGTGCATCTAAGGCTATTGCGCAGGGTGGTATTTGGGGAGTAGCGCAAGCAGCCATCGTGATCGCCGCCGGATTGAAACAAGTAGCCTCAATTATGAAAGTAAAAGAAGATATTCCCAAAACTAACACCAGCGTTAAGAAATTTGCCAAAGGTGGTATCGTGTTTGGTGCTCCGCATTCACAGGGCGGTGTAACGTTCACCGGATCAAACGGGCAGCAGTTCGAGGCGGAAGGAGGCGAGAATATGTACATCCTCAACAAACGTGCATCTCATGCTATAAATGCGTTGTCTGCTCTTAATCAGCAATACGGGGGACGGTCTTTTGGTAATTCTAATGCTTACCGATATGCACAGGGGGGAGGATTCGATGTTATCAGTACTCAATCTTATACGAATCTTAATCGGTCTATGTCTAAGCAAACGGTTGATTTGTCCGACAAGACAGTGGCAGCTATCGCACTTGCGTTTGTAGAAGGGGTAGAGAATGCTCCAAATCCGATAGTTTCAGTCCAAGATATTACCGATGTACAACAAAATCGTACAATTGTTATTGATTCCGCATTGGGCTAATTCGTATTTGCTACAATTTGCGGATAGTAAGTAGGTTGTAACAGCTATTTTTGTGTTGAAATATAGTTTATAATATAGAATGATTTATCTAGTAAATCTCTAATTTATGGATTTCAAGAAAATACGAATTATAGAGGCGGGACCGACCGCAAACGATTGGACGGATGAAGTTAACGGTGAATTAAAAACCGGGAAAATCGTTATTACGCCCGAATCGCTAGCGTCCCTTGTGGTGGCTGGTAGTATTCGCCCTATCCATTCTCGCCGGACACACAACGGTAACGATCTGCTGGACCAGTACATCGGTAGTTTCTCTAATTTCGTTGAGGAAAACGGAGTAGTCTACGCCGATCTGACCTTTTCGGAAGCTCTCTTAAAGAACTATCCGCAGGAGGCAGGATTTATGAAGGACATGATTGAAAAGGAACCGGAAATGCTGGGCGTTTCAGTCGTAGACCTAGACACTAAGGTGTGGAACGAAGAGAACCAAACATGGGACGTGACGAGTTTTGAAGAATTATTCACGTGTGACCTTGTAGGCTTACCAGCCGCGACAAGTTCGCTTTTTAATAACCAAAAATCAAAGAACAAAATGGGTCTTTTATCAAGCATTATCAGCACCTTTTCAAAGAAAACGGAGCTTAAAGAGGAAATCGTAGAAACGGTTAATGGTGAAAAGATCACTATTAAGGCAGCAGGAGAAGAGGCAGCCGTAGGTGACGAAGTAGTAAAAGAGGACGGAACCGCCGTGGAAGATGGTGAGATCACCGTTGATATCCCGGAAGAGGGAAAAATCGTTCTCGTGATCAAAGATGGCAAGATAGCCGAGTTCAAAGAGTACATGGACGAAAAGCCGGAGACAGAAACCAAGACACCGGACGAATTTTCTCAGCGTCTAACTGCTCTTGAATCATCTTTGAGTGAGATTAAAACAATGCTTTCCAAGCAAACGAAAACGCCACCTGTTGCAACTCGTACGGTGGGAGGCAAACCGAAAACAGATGCACAAAAAACGCAGCTTTCCAACGAGGAAGCACGCAAGAAAGCGCGGGAGGCGATGGTTAAGTTCGCAAAAGAAAAGTAATCACACTAAAATCATAGGAGACTATAAATTATGGCAATGACATTTACAGATTTAAATAATCTGAATATTAACTCACTGGCTGACGTCATTTCTTTGACTGTCGGGCTGGTTGGCGAAATGGAACGCGGTGCAACCGTTCTCTCTGGACTTGACAACAAAACGCCTATTGTTACTTTTGTAGCGAAAGATAAGGCACTTCGTAAGTCTGCTGGATGTGAAGGTACTTATGAGTACACAGATATGTCCGATCATGTAAAGTACTATGACTTCCAGCCTTTGGAGTTACCTATCGTTGTTTGTTTGCAAGATTTGTGGGGGAAGATGGTAGCTAAGGGTATTCATTTGTCGGACGATTTCGATGAAACTCAACTGGCAGGTTTCATGGCTTCGGAAGTACTGAAAGTTTTGGAGGCTGATTTGCTACGTCTCGCATGGCTGGACGGAACCAAGACAGGTGATGTTGCTTACAATATTTTCAAAAATGGTGGTTTCATTAAGCAAATGAAGGACAGCGCAGAAACTATCCTTCCTTTGCAGTTGACTACGGCTAGCGTAGAGGATACCATGAAGAAACTTATTGATTCACAACGCCCCGATCAAAAGGAACTTAGCGAGTTCTTCGTGACTTCTAATGTAATGCGCCTGTTTAAGAACTTAGTTCAGAGTAAGGACAACACAACTGCTCAGGAACATTTCGAGAACGGAAAAGCTGTGTACACTTTAGAAGGATACAAGATCAATGAACTTCCTCATGTTTCAGCGTCTATGATCGCAGATGCAACAGACGAAGATGCGTTTATCGCGTTTACTCCGAAACGTAATATCCAAATCGCTTTGGAAGATTCAAGCGTGAACATTAAACCGTTCATTCAAGATGCGAAAGACCGCAAGTATTACTCTACAACTGTGTTTGCTGCGGACGTAATGGTAGCTATTCCGTCTATTTTGAAACTTGCAACAAAAGCGAAAGCATAACAACTAATACCGAAAACTATGGCATGTATGAAATTAAATAAGGCTATCGTTTTTGGGTGTGCGGGCGGCTCAGTCGGTTTGTCTGGGCTGTACCTTGTTAACAAATCGGAATTGGCTTCTTTTGTAATGGGTGGCGATGGCGTGACGCTAAACTCTATCGTCCTTGTATCCGGTGCAAAGGCAATTCCGGTTGACTGTTACAAGAACGGCGCAAAAGTAGTGGACGCTTTGCGTACACTGGACGGTGCAGCCGGAATGGAACAGACGGTTACTATCACGGTCTACGATAAAACTTCTGACGGTGCAGCGATTAAGGAATCACTGCTATCCGGGAATTACGTAGCCTTCGCAAAACTCAAAGACGGCGGTAACATTAAAGTTGCCGGACTTAATACCGGGCTGGAAGTGGCAAGCATGGACGGAGATACTTCGGCGGCTGGCGGTTTTGATACCGTAACGCTGAAAACACCGGATAACTCTAGGGGGGATCGCAATATAGTTGCTTTACCTGCTGTTTGGACGTATTTAGAAGCTAATAAATTAACTTAACAACATGGGATGTATTAGTAATATCACGGGTGCAATAACCTACGATTGTTTAGGTGGAGCAGTTGGAATAGCTGATTTGTTGCTTATTAACTACTCAGATATCCAATCTATCTCCATCGCCAACGGTATCGCTACTATCACGTTGACTACTTCGGGCAAGGTTATCCGGGTAGCGTCTATCCGAAAGGGTGCAAATGCTACAGAAGCCCAAAGAATTAACGAAAACGCCCCGAATGCGCTGGAACAATCGGTTAATTTTACCGTGTATAAGAAAACGAGTGCGGAAAACGTGTTTATCAATACCATTCTCAATTCTCGCCTTGTGGCGGTTGCAAAAATGGTTGAAACAGGTGTTTACCGTATCTATGGCTGTAATTACGGTTTGGAGGTATCCGGACTGGAAGAATCAGCAAATGATAACGGCGGCTATACCGCCATTACGTTAACCACACCTGAGAATGTTCTAGGAGAAGCCCGTGCGTCAATCACTGAGGCTACCTGGAATACTCTAGTGTCTAAATCATCATAATTATGGCTTGTTTAAAGAAGATAGCACAAGATTTAGCGTTTGATTGCGCTAATCCCGGTTTAATCTCTGGAATTGCCGGAGTAGAAGAAGCCGTAATATTGAACTACGAAGATGTTTCTAGTATCTCGGTATCTTCTACGACAGGACAGGCGGTAGTAACAATGAAAGCCGGAACAAGGGGATATACCGTTCAATCTGTAAAAAACTCTATTCAAGTGACGGAGGCATCGCGGGCAAACGACAATGCTCCTACTATGTTGGAAATATCAGTAGTAATGAAACTTCTTTCATCGTTACCTGTAGTTAGCTACATTATCGCTTTGGTTTCTGGGGCGTTTTTGGTTGCTATTAGAACAAAAAACAACCAATATTTCATTTTGGGATGTAACTCACCGTTAGAGGTTTCAGATTTATCAACTGATAGTTCAACAGACGGAGTTTCAACCGCTACTTTAAAAACGCCGGACGGGTCTTGCGGAGATTTCCATTATAGTATTACGGCGGCACAGTATAACTCTTTAAAAACTGTATAATCATGGCAAGAGCAAAGAAAACTGTAACAAAAGATATCAAGCCCGTGCGCGAATTAATTCGCTTAACGGACGAGTTCGAGATTTTGAATCTCTGTAAAAGTATTACGCATCTAAAACTGGACCCTATGTGCCATATGGATCGTGCGTACGCGAAGAAATGGTATGAGGATCACTACTTGACGGGCATACACGTTCGCTACGTAATGAAACCGGGACTATCTATCAATCATGTGGCGGACGGAGTTGTTTACCGTGCATTTAACTGTACGGACGCCATCGCTGAACGAATCATGAAAGAAAATCCGGTTTATAAATCCTACTTTGAGGACTTAGGTCCAATAGAACCACAGGAGGACGTACCGACCGTTTTGCCCGCTGATCCTGAACCGGAACAAACACCGGAAACAGAAGCTCCAGAAGAAGAGAAGCCCGTGGAACCGGAGACCCCCGCTGATCCTGAACCGGAAGCTTCAGTAGAAACAACGCCGGAGGTTTCAGTAGACGAGATTATGAAGGAACTGGAATAAACTAAAAGGAAACGTTAATATGATAGCTCACAAGAAAGTAAACGTAATAGTAGATAGAGCGCTCAAAGTTAACGCTAAGGTTTCCGAAAAGATTGTGGGGTATGGGGACGGAAACCTATACCCCCAAATTTTATCGGAGCTTATATATGCTAGCAAAACCGCCTCTTTGAGTGTGGAACGGCTGAGCGAAGCGATAGAATGTGAAGGCTTTAAAAACCGTGATTTTGGCGAAATGACGAACGCCCACGGAGATAACATGGACGAGATACTGAATATGCTGGCATATGACGTAGCTCGTTTCAGAGGGTGCGCTCTAATTGTCCAGTATGGAGGCGATTATCGCCCTAAAATGATTTATCCCGTTCCTTTCGAATACGTCCGTGCCGGGTTGAATAAAGACTACTTAACGAATCCTGTTATTCATAAGTACGTAGTGTTTAATAACTGGGATCGTCAAAATATCAAGTCTACCCAATTGGATAAAACGGCAGTTACCTATCCGGCGTTCAATCCAGATAACTTTGCGGATGAAGTAGAGTTTTTCGGCGGAATCGAGAATCACCCCGGACAGCTTTTGTACATAAACTTCTTCACTACGAAGCCCTATCCGCTTTCTCCGTTTCATGCAGTCCAGTCTGAGATGCAGGCGGAGGCAATGAACTCCACATACGTAGAACGTACTTTGACTCGTGGCTTCCATATGTGTTCAATTATATCGCATGGAGAGTTTACAGAGCAAGAGGAACAGAACGCTTTTGTGGAAGGGATTAAAAAAGTTATGGGAGCACAGGGTGCGGGAAGTGCAGTTCTTGTTCGTGATGACAATGCTTTGTCTGATAAACCGTTTATCAAAGTAGACCAGTTGGGCGTACCGATTGACGCTAATCTGTATAAGGCTTACAACGAACCGCTAAAAAAGGATATCGCTTCACAAGCCTATAACATCCCTATTCCTTTGGTTGACTCGTCTTTGATCTCATTCTCCAATGCGTCCGGCGAGGTCGTGAAGGAGATGCAGAAAGTTTATCGCCGTTCCGTGACAAAACTTCGTAGTAAGTTGAGTCGGGAAATTGCGCGTGCCTTAGACCTTCCAACAGAAGTATGTGAAATTTATAACGAATTAGAAGAATCTAACTCGACAGTAAACGTTAAAACAGACCCAAATGAATAGTTTTTCCGAAGTAATCAAGAAGTTTCGTGAAATCTTTGATATCGCAGCAGATGTTAAGGACACAGAGATAAACAAATGCATTCAAGAGGCAGATAAGCTCGATATAAAGGTAGCTCTTTGCGGTGATACATTTTTTTCGGTGTCGAGTGAGCTAGGAGGTGGAAAAGGAGAGAGTGATATCCCTGTCGGAACCGATTCTGATTCTAATTATTCGTTAGATGTCGTAATAGCCGGGGAAAAATACAATATAGTTCCTCTTTATACGATCCTATGTTATTATGCGTTTGTGCGATATATGAAGATAGCGGACCAAAAAAGCACATCTACAGGACTGAAAACGCAGGTATACAACGGGTCGTTGATATTGCCAGACTATAACAAAAATAAGCGATGGGAAGAGGAACGTGGGAAAGCAGATGCTTTTATAGAGGATTTCCATATTGTATACGAGTTATTTAAGGAATCAGATAATCCAAAGGATAAACATTGTTGTGACTCTGTTAAGCCTTATCGAGTATGTTTTATAAGTTAAAAGAGTGAGGAAATGAAAAGGGAAACGAGAGACGATATCATGATTTGGTCTGCTGTGGGAATGCTCTTCGCAGGAGTGGGGGTGTCAGTTGCAGGTTTTTTAGTTGAGCCTTTAGGTATCATTCATGATACTGTATTATGGTTCTTTGCACAATGCTTGATATGGTCGGGAGCTGTTTTCGGCATCCCTGTCTATGTCAGAACTAAAATTAGTAGCATGATTGGTAATATACCCGAAAAAGAAAAAACGGAAGCGAAAAGGAGAGTAAATAATGAACTGGATCAAGGAAAGTAATCGCCCTAAACATTTGCTGTATGCTATTCCAGCAGGGGCACTATTTACTATTTTATTTGTGGCAGGATTGGCGGCAGGGATGGAGTTTAAGGACAGGGATTGGGGTGGAAAATGGGATTGGCTTGATATTGTGGCAACATTAATCGGTGGAGCTATCGGGCAGCTAATTCAAATTTTAATATTGGTTTTAATTTTATAAAATGGCAGAAGTGAAGAAATTAGTACCGTTCATCCTAAAATGGGAAGGCGGTTTCGTAAATGATCCCGACGACTTGGGAGGAGCAACTAATAAAGGTGTTACAATATCTACTTATGAAGCGTATTGCAAGAAGAAAGGCTATCCTAGACCGACTATAGAGAGATTGAAGAATCTTTCTAAAGAAGAATGGACAGAGATCATGAAAACAATGTATTGGGACAGATGGAAGGCTGACGAGATAAAATCTCAGTCACTAGCTAATATCTTGGTTGATTGGGTGTGGGCATCTGGTGTACATGGTATCAAGATACCACAGGAATTAGTCGGTGTACTTCCCGATGGTATTGTTGGACCCAAAACTATTGCAGCTGTTAATTCTCGTAATCCTCGTGAACTGTTTGACCAGATAAAACTAGCTAGGTTTGACTTCATAGAAGAGATTTGCCGGAAACGTCCTGTAAACAACAAGTTTAAACGGGGATGGATGAACCGAATTAATGATCTAAAGTTTGAATCATGAAGTGGTTGATATACATTATTATATTGCTTACGTCAGCAATATGGTTTTCATCCTGTCGGAGTATCCAACATATTCCGATTGAAACAGTAAAGCATGATAGTATCTACATTAGCAAGATATTACATGACAGCATCTATCAGAGAGACAGCATTTATGTTGATCGTAAGGGTGATACAGTACTTATTTACAAAGATCGGTATGTATACAAGTATAAGAATCTTGTTGATACATTCTATATACACAAAGTGGATAGTGTACAAGTGCCTTATCCGGTTGAGAAAAGTTTATCACGATGGCAAACTATTAAAATGGAGCTTGGCGGATGGGGATTCGGAATAATTATAGTTATTGGTATATGTCTACTATTAAAATTCATCAAATATCGAACACATTCATAATTGAGTGCCGGCACTAATTACCGGCACTCAATTTGTTTAGATCATTCCTTTCTCTTTGGCTAATTTTAAGATAGCCTCACAAATAAACGAAGTCTTATCGTCTACCTTTTCAAGAATTGAACAGACATCCTCCGGAGCCTTAAAGCCGTAGCGTTTCGCAGTTGTTTTCTTTCGTCCTGCTCCAGCTCTTGTGCCCCCATGTTTTCCCTTTGTTATTTCATCCATAATTGTTATATTTGCAAATCCTAATCGGTTGGGGAGGTTTCCCTCCCCTTGGAGTTTAGAGTTTTATATCAAAGAAGATACTAAAAATTCTCAATCTCCAGATTCTAAATGAAATGCCTAGTCTCATATTGAATACCGATTAGGTTTCTCTTCTTGCTTTCTCGGTGAAGAAGATTAACCGCTGTAATCATCTCTTTGATTACATTACAAAGATAAGCATTATTTTGATAACGTACAAACGAAATCAAGGAAAAGTTTAAGAAAATATCATTTTTAACATTTAGATAATATGTAACTTATTATCTACTTTATATTCATTACAATCAAAAGCAGCACACATAAGAATAAAGCGATCTTTTACTCCTAGTTTAGTATATCGGTTTACTGCGTCACTATTCTTTGAATGTAATCCGGCTGCATACTTATCAACTTGTACTTTGTTCATTAAGTCTACATGCGTTTTACGAGCTAGTTTGCTACTTGCTACTTCATATAGGGGCTTATATTCATTTTTGCTTTTCGCTTCATCAAATACAGCAACAAGTCTATCTATTTTGCAGTATTCTAACAAAACTTTTATCTTATCATTGTATCCTCGTTCTCCTGATACATAGCGTAATATAGGGAAATTGAAATTGTATTTCTTTATAATTTCTAAAGCAAAACGCATTAAAGGAGTTTTGATTTCAATTCTTGTATCATTTTCTTTTAGAGTTTTGTGTGGTAAGTAATGAATGAAAGGAATATCTTCTTCTATTGCGATATTATCAAAGGATAGCGTTTGGAAGTCTCCAATTCGACAACCTAAACTACATTGAAGTAAGAAAGCGTCTTTAGTCTCTTGTAGGGAGCTGGGGACATCTGTATTTTGTAGTTTAATGAACTCGGCTTTAGTTAAAAATATAGGTTCATCGTATTGTTCCTTCATCATTACTGTTTTACGCTGTTTTCCAAGTTTACGGAATGGTGATACTGGTATTTCATCGTTACTTTCCAGTTCGTTGAAAAATGCCTGTAGCTTTTTTAATTTTGTTGCAACAGTATTTTGCCCTCTTGGTGAGGTTGGAATATTGCGATTATTCATGTCAACATAAAGCCCCCTATATTTATCTACCAATATATATTCATTAAACAGAAAATCACGGAATAGTATAAGTTTCTCATTATTGAAATCGGTTGGAGTGATATCACTTAAGTTGTTGATAATGAGAAAACGGTTTAATTCCCGTAATAATACATCATAATGTTTCTTTCTGCCTTCGCCAAATATTCCATCCTTATAACATTGCTCTATGTATAAGTTGAGTCGGTTATGGAGGCTTTCACTTGATTCCTTGTTAATATACTTCTCCGGATTAATATATTCATCTATATATTGATTTAGTTGTTCACTGGTTTCTATCTTGTGATCGGTGTACAAACGTAGGATTAGATTTTTGCGTTCCGTTATGTCTTTATAAAACTCTTCTCTAGTTTTGCAATGGATTGGTATGAGTACTTTGGATTTGTATTGTTCCTTCTTCTCATCCCAAATTGAAGGTTGTACTAAAATCTCGGAAGTGTGAAATAATTGTATATTCCTACCATCGGATAAACGAAATCGTATATTAACAAAGTTATCCTTTTTGTTTGATCGAATAAATGCTTTTACTGTTGCCATATAGCTATCATTTTACGGTTGTGCAAATATACTGTTTTTGCACAACGAAAATGCTTAATTGCACAACTAAAATGCAACATAATACAACTTGCTGTTTTGTATATATCTGATAATTAATGTATTTGTATGAGATTATATAGTGTGTATTTTTAAATATTAGACCGCACCGGGGTCACATAAAAATCCCTTGATAATCAGTGGTTATCAAGGGATTTTTGTTCTTATATAACTTTTTTCTTAGCTTCTCGATACCTGTAATCCTTTATCGGAAAGCGTCATTTCAACAAAGCGTGCACGCGGATTAGGAGCCTGTTCGGTCAATATCCGACGGATGCATCCGGCCGCTTGCGGATCTTTAGCCACCATATATAAGTAACCGCCACCTCCTGCACCGGGCAATTTATATCCTAGCGTATAATCTTTAATCTGTTCGATAATAGCTGCTACTGCCGGTGGATTCGTGCCACTGTCCAATGCTTGGTTTTGTATCCAGCTTTTGCCGACAAGATTGCCGAAAGTTTCGAAATTACCTCGCAGGATAGCTTCGCTCATATCCATCGCATGGGCTTTCATCTCTGCTAATAAACTAAGATGCTTTCCGGAGTTAAGGAACATGGAACTGACAATTTCAGCTAAGATGCCTTTGGCTGTACGGGTGATTCCGGTATAATAAAGCAGATGGCAATCCCGATATTCCGGCTGCACAAAGAGCTGGTCGGGTAACCACCGTACTAATGGATGTTGTTCGAAGCCGGATTCGGATTGCAACAGTTTTACGCCGGGGAATACGCCGCCGTATTGATCCTGCCATCCGCCGCCGGTGGTAAGTAATTGTTCCAATACCAGTGTATAATTGCAGATGTCGTTCCTATCCCATGCCAGTCCGCAAAAATCATTGATAGCTCCGAGTACGGTAGATGCAAGGATAGAACTGGTACCTAGTCCCGAACCTGCCGGAATGGCAGCCAGTAAAGTGATTTCCAGTCCTGAACCGAACGCTTTTAGATGTTCTTCCAATGACGCATGAGATTCCGCCGCAAATAATGGGGCAAATCCTGCCAAGGTAAGTGCTGCCTTCGGTATGGAGAAAGGCGAACCGACTTTCTTGTAATCCTGCAATTCCTCATAACTTCGGATAACCTCCACAGCTCCCATATCAATGGAACGAAGTACGATATGGAACTCGTGACATGGTTTGACGTATACTTGTAACGGCGGCTGCCCATTCAACTCAATCGCCAGATTGACTACACTTCCTCCCGAATAGAGAGAGTAAGGAGGTGTATCTGTCCATCCTCCTGCAACGTCAATGCGCACCGGACTACGTCCCCATACGATCTGATCCGAATAAACATTGAGCTTCGGATAGTTCTTTTTTCCGGCAACGGCTTCCAGTAATCCGTCACGGAGTAGCTGGAACGCAGCTTGTTCTTCTCCTTTGCAGCCTTCATTGCCTTGCAGCTTCAGGATACGTGCCCGAAGCATACGGTTATGTATACGCACCATGGGTGCGGCATCCTCTTTCAAGACAGCGGGAACATCCAGATTGAGCCGGACAAATTCATTGGCTGCGTCTTGCAAGTCAAGCTGATAGAATACACTCTTCTCATAATTGGCGGACAATCCTTTCCAGTTATCCCTGCGGAAAGCGCTGCGCTGTGCGTAAAGACGTTCCAGGTTCGCTTGTGCCGATATCTCGTCAGCGGATAGTTTTTCTGCTCTCAGCCATAGCTCTTTTCCTTCTTTTAGTTGTGGCTCAGCTGTCATCCAGCGTATTAAAATACCCAGTTCTTCGATGGAAGTCGTTACGGGGAAAACAGGAGCAGCTTGCAGATCATCTGTACGTCCTTTTATGTCTTCCAGTCCAATCTCTCTTTCCTTCATCCACTGTGTGAAAGAGTTCCCCAAGTAGGTGGTCGAGTCATTACTTAAATCACCTTTGAAAACATCATCCAGCCCATAAGGCCGTGCGACAAAGGCTGCGTCTCCCATAGGAACGATGTCGATGCAGACTCCGTCCGGCAGGTTTATATTCCAATGGTTTTCGGGAACTCCTGTAATAATCTGTCGTGAACCTAATTTCCATCCTTCTCCTACGTGGCTGTTCTCAATCCATAAATTGGCGTTCTCTGCAGATAACTTCACTTGGGTAAACGAGTTTTGTATAAAGATGGCAGGATTCGGTTTTACTTTCCGGTGCATGATACGCCTTTGGTCACGCACTTTATCCTGTATGGCGAGTGTGGAAGAAATCAGTTCCCGACTCGTTCCGAAATGATAAAACTCTCCGCCGGGTAAAGGCAGGATTGCTACCGAAAGTTTGTTTACTTCATCGTCTGTCGTTTGGGGATGCTCTCCCAGTGCCAGGCCATAATCCGAATATAAATCGTAGTAGCTGATATCATTCGTGCCTTCTTTCAATGACCGTTTCATCAATACCTCAACGGCACGGTCACTTAATATCCATATACCGATATCCATCAGGAAAAGATGGGTCTTCGATAATCCTTCCAATTCCTCTAAAGAAGGTTTCTGCAACATGAAGTCGAGCACTTCCGGCTTCTTGCGGTCCGATACGAATACTCCGTGGTGAGTAGCCAATGAAGGATTCACCCATAAACCATAACATACGACATCTACTTCCGGGATGTCTTGCAGCGGTTTTTCCGAACGGATATATACGTCTCCGCTGGCTATCAGCGTGTTCAAGCCTTTCGGAGCCTGCTTCATGATTCTTTCGTATAGCGGAAGTTGCAGCGACAGCAGATTCTGTCCCAGCTTTTGTCCTCTCTCCCAACTGAAAACCGGTATGGGAGTCAGTATTTTGCCCGAAGGAGCATAGCCGGGCAAGCGGCGGCTTTGTCCTCCCGCATGCAGCAAAATCTTTTTTTCGTTTCCAATCCATTTGCTGAAAGTCTCTTCCGGTGCAAAAGCCTGATGGCAGGCCTGCAACAGCCAGGTCGTTCCTCCTCCGGAGCCTAACTTGCTGCCTACAGGGTCTGATGTACAAAACCAGTCAGTATGATTCACTTCTTCCAGTTGATGAAAACTGTCAATTAAGTTGGGAGGTAAGGATAATAACTTTTGCATAGTAGAATCGGTATTTATAGGTTTATAACATGATTGTATCCCAGCTATCGCAGAGTGTCTGCATAGAAGGAAACAGCAGATCGGCTCCGGCATCCAGCAACACCTGTCCGTCCAACGGACCAGTATTGACCGCGATTGTGAAAATTCCGGCTTTATGTCCTGCTTCCACGCCCAAAGGTGCGTTTTCAATCACAACAGCTTCATCCGCTTTCAAGCCTCCTTTCTTAAGAGCCATCAGATAAGGTTCTGGATTAGGTTTGCCATATTTCACGTCAAAAGCGGTCACCATTAGCTCTTTATGAAACATTCCCGGAAAATTGTGTTCCAGACGTTCCAACAAAGAAAGCTGTCCCGAACCAGTGACTACCATAGGAGTCAGCCCTTCACTCTTTACTTTCTGCAAAAGTTCCCATGCGCCGGGCATACGTTCTGCTTCCGGATAAGAATTGAACAGGATACTTTTTTCGTGATATATACTTTCTATTTCCTCTTGTGTGGCCTCTTTTCCTAATTCACGTTGAAATACGATATTGATAGTCGATGCCCCCGTGCGTCCTTCGTGCATATATGCTTCTTCCCGGCTCAGATCAAGGCCGTGAGTTTTCATGACTTGATGCCATGCTTCGGAGTGATAGGGCATGGAGTTAAAGAGCACGCCGTCCATATCGAACAGGACGGCTTTCAGTTTCTTTCTCATAATTGGGTTAGATGGAATCTGTTTGATATTTATTCTTTTTTCAGCATATCTTTCAGTTCAGGCACGGTGATCACTACATCATGCTGAGCTTCCGATTGTTTGCCGATATATCTGTAGACTATATTTCTGTCACAATTCACACAACTTTTGATAAACAGTTGGGTAGCAAGATCGGTCTGATTGCCTAATGTTTCGATAATACCTTGTTTCACCTCTGCGGCATTTGCTTTAATCTGGTTCATATCACACAGATCTTCGTCAACACGACAGATATAAATCACTGCTTCATCGCTGAGTTCGATTTTCTCGATCAGAACGTCCTCACTTGCCTGTATCGGGAACTGTAAGTTTGCCATCTGTACCTGCGTTTCCAGTTTAGCCAGGTCGCTTTCGGTGGTGTCGACATCCTTATTGAGAATTTCCTTAATTTCATCTGTTGTCAGTTCGCAGACTACCTGCTCTCCTGAATCTTTACCTATATATATCATTTGCAGGCCCGCTTTACATTTTACAACAAGGTCCAGCAATGACTTTACTTCTTTATTCGGATTCTGGAACATGATTTTCAGGGAAGTCTTCATGCTTTCCGGATTTTTCTGCAGAGTCTTGATGTTGGCAGCCTCTTCGTTCAGATAAAAGGTATACACTACGTTCTCTCCATCATAGACGATGCTGGTGATTTTTCCGGTCTCTCCCATGTCTATCGGACATTGTTTGTTGGCAGCCTCAATGCCTGCTTTGAGTTTGATTTCCTGACAACCGGTGGTTAACATCATCAGTAGTGACAAGCTGATAAACAATATCACTGCATTCGGTCTTCTTACTAATTTTTCCATTGTTCTTTTATTTAGAATTCATTTATTCTTGGGATAAAAAGAGATATACGAAGCAAAGATAGTCATAAAAAATGAGAGATATAACAGAATGGAGGAGATAGTTGCTGGTTGTGTTTTGGATGATAAATCGTATGATAATTTGTCGTTTAGAAGATAATATGTATTTTTGTAGCATGATAAAACTAGTCAATAGCATGAAAAAGAAAGTATTGTTTCTGCTGCCATTGTTTCTGGGTGCTTGTTCGGATAGCGGAGAAAGCCCTGTTATCACGATAGAAAAGCTATATGTGAAAGTAGATCAAGGCGATGGAGAAACCATCCGCGAAGACTATGCAAACCGGATGAGTGAAATGCCTGCTTTGAAAGTGGGAGATAAGGTCGATGCGTTTTTGGTCTTGGACGGCAATGGAGCCGAACTGAAATCTTTCCAGCTTCAGAATGGTGAAGAGATGAAGACTGAGCTCCGTTATGAAAAGACGGAAGTCACTACCGAAGGAAATCTGACAGACGAAGAAAAAGGGCAGTTGCGCTTCAAAGATGGCGTGACAAAGACTAAGGTGCTGGTTCATGCCACTGTTGAGCATGTAGATAAAAATGGTGATGTACAATTATCTTTTTATCTCTCTTCAAAGGCGGAGTGTGAAGGAGCGCAGGAAGTGATTGACTTGAAAACAGAAGTCGTTGAGAATGAATCCTGAAAGGGAATGAGTTACTTTAACGTAACGAAGGAAATATAATAAAAAGAAGCGGTCTCCGGAGAGGCCGCTTCTTTTTATTGTCAGTTATTGGATATTACAGTTTAGCCTGAATAGCCTTTGATTCTTCTTCGTATCCCGGTTTGTTCAGCAAAGCAAACATATTTTTCTTGTATGCTTCCACGCCCGGTTGGTTGAAAGGATTCACGCCCAACAGATAGCCGCTGATGCCGCAAGCTTTTTCGAAGAAGTACAGAAGACCGCCGATGTTGTATTCGCTCAGTTCCGGAAGAACGATGCGCATGTTGGGTACACCGCCGTCTACGTGAGCCAGCTGAGTTCCCAGTTCGGCCATTTTGTTCACTTCGTCCACCCGTTTGCCGGCAAGGAAGTTCAGGCCGTCCAGATTAGCTTCATCGAAAGGAACTTCCAGTTTATGGTCTACTTTATCCAGTGAGATCACAGTTTCGAAGATCGAGCGTTCGCCTTCCTGAATCCATTGTCCCATAGAGTGCAGGTCGGTAGAAAAGTCAACAGATGCGGGGAAAATACCCTTGTTGTCTTTACCTTCGGATTCTCCGTAAAGCTGTTTCCACCATTCACTTACGTAGTGCAGTTTCGGGCAGAAGTTGACAAGGATTTCAATCTTCTTGCCTTGTCTGTACAGTTCGTTGCGGGTAGCAGCGTAGATAGCCGCAGGGTTTTCTGCAAACGAAACGTCAGAACCGCATGCCTTTTCCATATCGGCAGCACCGGCAACCAGTTTGTCGATGTCGAATCCGGCAACTGCGATCGGCAGCAAACCAACCGGAGTGAGCACAGAGAAACGTCCGCCTACGTTGTCCGGAATGATAAATGTCTTGTATCCTTCTTTGTCGGCAGTCACACGTGCAGCACCTTTCTTGGCGTCTGTCACGGCAACGATGACTTTCTTGGCGGTTTCTTTGCCGCGTTGGTCTTCACATTGCTTTTTCAGCAGACGGAAAGCAAGAGCGGTTTCGGTAGTCGTTCCCGATTTGGAGATATTGATAACGCCGAATTTCTTGTCTTTCAGATATTCGGTCAGTTCATACAGATAGTCTTCGCTGATGTTATGTCCAGCATAGATCATGACAGGAGCAGTTTTCTTGTCCTGCAACCATGTGAAACTGTTAGACAGCGCTTCGATTACGGCACGTGCGCCCAGATAGCTGCCACCGATACCTGCTACGATCACTACTTCGCAGTTGTCTCTTAATACTTTTGCAGTAGCGTTCAGGTCAGCCAGATGCTCTTTGCTGATGGACGAAGGCAGATGTAACCATCCCAGGAAGTCGTTACCTTCTCCTGTTCCTTTTTCCAGCATTTCCTGTGCAGCTTTTACCTCGGCTTCATAAGCAGAAACCTTTTCTTTGGAGATGAATCCAAATGTTTTTTCAATGTTCAAGCTAATCATATCTATCAATTTTAAGTAATATGTAATAGGTAATAGGTATTAAGTAATAAGTATTATGCATGAGACGTAAAGCTTAGGTGGCTACGGTTAATACCTAATACTTATTACTTATTACCTATTTTTCTCATCTAAAAGAATCAGTCAGCAATTTGATCTCTATCATGGGTGAGATGCGTTCATACAAGATATTGTATACGGCATCCAGTATCGGCATGTTGACGTGGTGATGCTTGTTGATCTCTTTGATGCACTTCGTGCCGTAGTATCCTTCCGCGATCATTTCCATTTCAATCTGCGCACTTTTAACGGAATATCCCTTGCCTATCATCGAACCGAACGTGCGGTTACGGCTGAAGTTGGAGTATCCTGTCACCAATAAGTCTCCTAAATAAACAGAATCATCTACATTTCTGTTCAGGGGATGTACTGTATTCAGGAAGCGGTTCATTTCCTGAATCGCATTGGATATCAGTACTGCCTGGAAGTTATCGCCGTATTTCAGTCCGCTGCAGATGCCGGCGGCAATGGCGTATACATTTTTAAGCACCGAACTGTATTCGATGCCGGCTACGTCGTCGCTGACGGAAGTCTTGATGAAGCTGCTTCCCAAACGGCGGGCGAAGATGCGCGCTTTGTCCTTGTCCGGGCAGGCGATGGTCAGATAAGAGAGGCGTTCCAGCGCTACTTCTTCTGCGTGGCAGGGACCTGCCAGTACTGCGATGTTTTCGGGTGGTACGCCATATTCTTTTGTGAAATATTCCGATACAATCACGTTGTCATCGGGTACGATTCCTTTGATAGCAGTGATAATAAACTTATCCTTAATCTTTGTTTTCAGCTTTTTCAGATGAGCTTTCAGATAAGGAGAGGGGGTGACGAAAATCAGTGTATCCGATTCCTTCACGACATCGTTGATGTTAGAACTGAAAGTGATACGCTTCGTGTCGAATTTCACCCCTGTCAGATAGGCGGGATTATGTCCAAGTCTCTTAAAATCAGCGATGCGGTCATCTCGTCGCATGTACCAATTAATAGAGTCTTCCTGAGCCAGACACATCTTTGCGATGGCTGTAGCCCAACTTCCTCCGCCCATTATCGCTATCTTACCGGGTAGTTTCATATTTAGTTGAAAGTTGAAAGTTGAAAGTTGAGAGTTGGTCATTAAAAAGGTTGTTCAAGTAACAACTTTCAATTCTCAACTCTCAACTCTCAACTTATTTAAGTTTATTTATCCACTCGGTCACGTCGTTCACGCTTGGATTGGTCAGTTCTAATTTGTATTTCTTATTGATTCCGCAGATGTCCTGGTGCAACTTTTGCGGATTAACATCCTGCATATCAGCTACTGTGTTGTAGCCGGCTTTCTGGATGACCGGCACCCAGTCTTCTGCAATACCCAGTTCCATGTATTTGGCGGCAGGGTCTTTCTTGATTACTTTCTCCGGACGCATTTGCGGGAAGAACAGTACTTCCTGAATGGTGGTCTGTCCTGTCATCAGCATCACCAGACGGTCGATACCGATACCGATGCCGGATGTAGGAGGCATGCCATATTGCAAAGCACGCAGGAAATCCTGGTCGATAATCATTGCTTCGTCGTCACCCTTGTCGGCAAGACGCATCTGTTCTTTGAAGCGTTCTTCCTGATCCAGCGGATCGTTCAATTCCGAGTAGGCATTGGCCAGTTCCTTGCCGTTTACCATCAGTTCGAAACGTTCGGTCAGTCCAGGTTTGGAACGGTGCATCTTTGTCAGAGGCGACATTTCCACCGGATAATCGGTGATGAAAGTCGGCTGGATGTAGCTGCCTTCACAGAATTCACCGAAGATTTCATCAATCAGTTTGCCTTTGCCCATGGTGTCGTCGATTTCTTCCATCTTCAGTTCTTTGCAGATCTGACGGATTTCTTCTTCGCTCTTGCCGTTGAGGTCATATCCTGTCTTTTCTTTGATGGCGTCGAGGATAGGCAGACGGCGGTAAGGAGCTTTAAAGCTGATTGTCTTTCCGTCTACAACGGTTTCGGTGCTTCCGTTTACGGCGATACAGATGCGTTCCAGCAACTTTTCGGTGAAGCTCATCATCCAGTTGTAATCCTTGTACTGTACATAAAGTTCCATACAAGTGAATTCGGGGTTGTGGGTTCTGTCCATTCCCTCGTTACGGAAGTTCTTTCCTATTTCGTATACACCTTCAAAACCACCTACGATGAGTCGTTTCAGATAAAGTTCCGTTGCGATGCGCAGGTAGAGGTCTATATCCAGCGAGTTGTGGTGAGTGATGAACGGACGTGCGCTTGCTCCGCCTGCGATGGATTGCAGGATCGGTGTTTCTACTTCCGTATATCCGGCTTCGTCGAGGGCGTTGCGCAGTGTTCTCACTACGGTGGCACGCTTTTCGAATGTCTCTTTGATGCCTTCGTTTACTACCAGGTCCACATAACGTTGGCGATAACGGAGTTCGGGATCTTCAAAAGAGTCGTAAGCTACGCCGTCTTTATATTTTACGATAGGCAGCGGTTTGATAGACTTGGCAAGTACGGTCAGTTTCTTGGCATGGATACTGATTTCGCCCATTTGTGTACGGAACACGAAACCTTCGATACCTACGAAGTCACCTAAGTCGAGCAGGCGTTTGAATACAGAGTTGTACAATTCCTTGTCTTCTCCCGGACAGATGTCATCACGTGTGATGTATACCTGTATACGACCTTTAGAGTCCTGCAGTTCGATGAACGAAGCCTTGCCCATCACGCGGCGGCTCATAATACGGCCCGCTACAGAAACTTGACGCGGTTCGTCTTCATCTTTGAATTCTGCTTTTATATCAGTAGAGAAAGCATTGGTTACATACTCTGCAGCGGGGTACGGATCGATACCCATTGCACGAAGCTCATTCAGACTATTGCGCCGAATAATTTCCTGTTCACTTAGTTCTAATATATTCATTTCGTTATGTATTAACTCAATTTTGGAGGCAAAAATACGAAACTTTTCTCATATATCCTGTAATCCGTCTCTTTTTTGTATCTTTGCGCCCTCAAAACAATAGGTATGACAGGACAAAAGACACCCACTGCGCTGGGTACGGAAAAGATCGGGAAGCTTTTAATGCAGTACGCCATTCCGGCAATTATCGCCATGACGGCATCTTCTCTTTATAATATGGTAGATAGTATTTTCATCGGTCACGGGGTGGGGGCAATGGCTATTTCGGGGCTGGCACTTACGTTTCCGCTGATGAACCTTGCAGCGGCTTTCGGTTCGCTGGTAGGTGTGGGAGCGGCTACACTGGTATCGGTGAAGCTGGGACAGAAAGATTATGATACGGCACAACGGGTACTTGGCAATGTGCTGGTATTAAATATTATCATCGGACTGGCTTTTACGGTTCTTACCCTGATCTTCCTCGATCCGATTCTTTACTTCTTCGGGGGAAGTGAGGCGACTGTCGGCTATGCCCGCGACTATATGGTGGTTATCCTCTGGGGAAATGTCATCACCCATCTTTACCTGGGCCTGAATGCGGTACTTCGTTCCGCAGGGCATCCACAGAAGGCGATGTATGCTACGATTGCTACCGTGGTCATTAATACGATACTCGATCCTATTTTTATTTACGGTTTTGGCTGGGGAATACAGGGTGCGGCTATCGCTACAATTACCGCACAGGTCATCGCACTTCTCTGGCAGTTCAAGCTGTTTAGTAATAAGGACGAACTCCTGCATTTTCATAAAGGCATTTTCCGTCTGAAGAAGAAGATTGTTTTTGATTCTCTGGCCATTGGTATGGCTCCCTTCCTGATGAATCTTGCCGCCTGCTTTATCGTCATCCTTATTAATAAGGGGCTGAAACAGCACGGAGGGGATCTGGCTATCGGAGCTTTCGGCATTGTCAACCGCCTGGTATTCCTTTTCGTTATGATTGTGATGGGTTTGAATCAAGGAATGCAGCCCATTGCCGGCTATAACTTCGGCGCCAAACAGTATCCGCGCGTGACGCAAGTGCTGAAAATAACGATTTATGCCGCGACCATTGTTACAACCATCGGTTTTCTGATGGGAATGTTTATTCCGCAACTGGCTGTTTCTATCTTTACGACGCACGAAGAATTGGTGAATATCTCGGCAAAGGGCTTACGGATTGTTGTGATGTTTTTCCCGATTGTCGGTTTTCAGATGGTGACTTCCAACTTCTTCCAGAGTATCGGCATGGCGAGCAAGGCTATCTTTCTCTCTATTTCCCGTCAGGTGCTTGTACTGATTCCTTGCCTGTTGATTCTTCCCCGGTTTTACGGGCAGCTCGGCGTGTGGATCAGTATGCCTATCTCTGATTTGATAGCCAGTCTGATTGCAGGAGGGATGCTTTGGTGGCAGTTCCGTCAGTTCAGAAAGGCAACTGCCTGATCTGTTTATTCCGATACTCTTTCGGAGAGACACCTACGTATTGCTTGAAATACTTACCGAAGAAAGACTGAGTCGGGAAATTCAGCTTTGTTGCAATTTCCTTGATGGTGAGATCGGAGTTTTCGAGCAGTTGTTTGGCTTCGGTAATTACCATTTGTACAATCCATTGCAGGGCGGTACTACCGGATTTTTCTTTAATGACAGCAGAAAAGTACCGGGAAGAAAGGTACTGTTTACTGGCATAGAAGGTAACGTCCCGTTCCTGCTGATAATAGCGGAAGAGGGTAATGACGAAGTTCTGAAAGATTTTATCCTTTTTGTCTTGCGATAAAGGTTTGAGAGGCTGGTTGGTAAAATAAACGTTCAGCAATTCATAGCATAAGGTTTGCCCCCATGATTTGATGAGCTCGGATATCAGGTGCTGTCTTTGCAGCGGGATGTCATGTGCTTTTATATCCATTCGCTGTTGTAGGGCTTTGATTAATTGTTCCAGATAGTTGTATTGATATTCTGTAATTGAGAAACAGGGATTTTCCCGTAGATAGAGCAGGTTTTCTGAATTGACTATCTTATTAACGATCGGAATAATATAATTCAAATCCACCTCCAGCATAATCCCTTTTATATCCTTGCTGATACGCTGGATGCGCAAGAGACTGCCTGTCATATAAATGCAGACACTTCCTTTACTTATTAAATACGACTTGTCATTCAGGGCAACTTCCACTTCTCCTTTCTGGCAAAAAAAGAAACCACACTTGTCTATAGTAGATATCATACAGCCTTCTTTTTCCGTAGCATTCTCCGGAGATATTATAACATAACTAAAAGGTATCTGTTGTTCCATTTCCTCTTTTCTTTTGGGGTGGTTTCTGTTGCAAAGAAACGTATAAATAAATACAAATAGCAAAGTATTTGAGGATTTTAAGTTGAAAAAACTGCAAATTGGACAATTTATAGCTTAAATCAACCTTTTTACTTTTATCTGCTTGGGATACTTTTGCATGAACTAAATAACAAATGAAAATATGAAACGATTCAACTTTTTATTAACAGGAATTTTAGTCGTTTTGTTGGCGTCTTGCAGCCAACGTACACAGATTACAGATAGCAAACCTACAGTGAAGATTGATACTGTACTTTCTGCCGGTGGACAGACGGCTTTGCAATTTCCCGGACGGGTGAAGGCGGCGCAGGATATAAGTTTATCATTCCGTGTAAGCGGAACTATATTGCGTATGTACGTCAACGACGGAACGTATGTGCGCAAAGGACAGCTGCTTGCCGAACTGGACCCTGCTGATTATCAGATTCAGCTGGATGCTGCGGAAGCGGAGTATCAAAGTGTGAAGGCGGAGGCGGAGCGTGTGATGGCACTTTATAAGGAGAATGTAACGACTCCCGACGCCAATGATAAAGCGATGTACGGGTTGAAACAGATAACCGCCAAGTACAATCATGCGAAAGATCAGCTGGAATATACCCGTTTGTATGCTCCTTTCAGCGGATATGTACAGAAACGTCTTTTTGATTCCCATGAGACTATTGCGGCCGGTATGCCCGTTGTCTCCATTATCAGCGAGGGGACACCGGAGGTGGAAATTAATCTTCCGGCAGTAGAATATATCCGTCGCCAACAGTTCACCGGTTACACTTGTACGTTCGACATTTATCCTGGTCAGGAGTATGCGCTCGATCTGATAAATGTCACCCCTAAAGCGAATGCCAATCAACTGTATACGATGCGTTTGCAGTTGAAGAAAGGTGAAGCGCAGGCGCTTCCTTCCCCCGGAATGAATACAATGGTCACTATAGAATGTACCGAAGGGGAAGTGCGTCATCTGTCCGTTCCTACGGGTGCGGTTCTTCGTGATAAGGGGATGGCGAGTGTTTTCCTTTATGATGCTTCCAGCCGGACCATCCGTCGTTGTGATGTGACAGTCACCCGTCTGCTGGGCAGAGGCAGGTGCCTGGTGACTGCGGAGGGCTTGAAGCCCGGTGACTTGATTGTTGCTTCGGGAGTACATCATGTGAAAGACGGGGAGCAGGTAGAACCCCTTTTGCCAGCTTCTAAAACCAATGTGGGAGGATTGCTATGATCGATATAAGTAAATGGGCATTTGAAAATAAGAAGTTAATTTACTTCTTGATTGCGGTGCTGATAGTCGGAGGAGCTTATTCCAGCTATGAAATGAGTAAGTTGGAAGACCCGGAAGTAACGGTGAAAGTCGCCATGGTAGTGACTACCTATCCCGGAGCGTCCGCACATCAGGTGGAACTGGAAGTGACGGATGTACTTGAAAAGAATATCCGTACAATGGGGAATATAGATAATGTAGAAAGTTATTCTTACAATGATCTCTCCCTGATTCAGGTGGAACTGAAAACGACCGTCAAGGAGGCAGATGTGGAACAATGCTGGGATTTGTTGCGGCGTAAGGTAGCGAATGCACAGGCGGAACTTCCCGAAGGCGCTGCTACTCCCCTTGTGAAAGATGATTTCGGAAATGTGTACGGTATGTTTTATGCGCTGACAGGAGACGGATTGCAGGACAGGGAACTGTCTGATTATGCCGAACTGATAAAGCGGGAAGTCAGCGAACTGGACGGAGTGGAACGGGTTGACTTGTATGGAAAGCGTGAGGAATGCATCAACATCTCTTTACTGCAGGACCGGATGGCGAATCTGGGCGTGAAACCTGCCGAAGTTCTCGCTACCTTGAACGGACAGAATAAAACCACTTATACCGGATACTACGATAATGGCGATAATCGTATTCGGGTAACGGTGAGTGACAAGTTCAAGACGGTAGAAGATATCGGACGTATGCTGATTCAGGGGCACGATGATGACCAGTTACGTTTGAGTGACATCGCCCGAATTGAGAAAGATTATGAGAATCCTACCCGCAATGAACTCTTTTATGACCGGCAGCGTGCCATGGGAATACTGATTGCGGCTTCTTCCGGTTCGGATATCATCAAGATTGGCAAACGGGTAGAACAGAAACTGGACGAATTGAAAGCGGAGCGGCTTCCGACAGGAGTGGAGTGTCATAAAGTATTCTACCAGCCGGAACGTGTATCCGGTTCGTTGGGAACATTCATTCTTAATCTGATCGAATCGGTCATTATCGTAGTTGTCATTCTGATGATAACGATGGGATTCAAGAGTGGAGTTATTATCGGAATCAGTCTGGTGGTAACGGTGTTCGGCTCCTTTCTGTTCCTGTATTTTGTGGATGGCACGATGCAACGGGTTTCGCTGGCGTCATTTGTGCTTGCTATGGGGATGCTGGTTGATAATGCGATTGTTATTATTGACGGTATACTGGTCGATCTGAAAGCCGGCAAGAGCCGTATGGAGGCAATGACCGCTATCGGGCGGCAGACTGCGATGCCTTTGCTCGGAGCCACTTTGATTGCTATCATTGCTTTCCTGCCTATCTTCATGTCTCCCGATACTGCAGGGGTGTATACGCGCGACTTATTTATCGTGCTGGCGGTTTCGTTACTGCTTAGCTGGGTACTGGCTCTGGTGCACGTACCGTTGATGGCCAACCGAATTTTGCATCCCGAAGTTTCGAAAGAAGCGTCAACTACCGGAAAACGGGTGTATGAAGGAAAGATTTATGCCGTCCTACGTTCCTTGCTGCGGTTTAGTCTGGCTCATCGCTGGAGTTTTGTCTTTGCGATGGTAGCGTTGGTTGCTCTTTCAGCTTTCAGCTATCGGTTCATGAAACAGGGTTTCTTTCCGGATATGGTGTACGATCAGCTTTATATGGAATATAAATTGCCGGAAGGAACAAATTATACCCGTGTCACACGTGACTTGGAAGAGATTGAAGCCTATCTGAAAACTCGTCCGGAAGTGACCCATGTCACAGCTTCCGTCGGTGGTACCCCCGGTCGTTATAATTTGGTGCGTAACATAGCCAATCCTTCTTTGGCATACGGTGAATTGATTATAGACTTTACTTCTCCCGATGCATTGGTGGATAATATGCCCGAGATTCAGCAATATCTTTCGTCTCGTTACCCCGATGCCTACGTGAAACTGAACCGCTATAACCTGATGTTCAAGAAATATCCGATCGAGGCACAGTTTACGGGGCCGGACCCGGTTGTTTTGCATCAATTGGCAGACAGTGCCCGCAGCATTATGGAAAGCTGTCCGGATGTATATCTGATAACTACGGACTGGGAGCCGCAGATTCCCGTGCTGACCATTGAATATGACCAGCCGACTGCCCGCGCTATCGGACTGAGCCGTAATGATGTAAGCCTCTCGTTGCTTTCGGCCACCAGTGGCATTCCCATCGGTTCTTTCCACGAAGGAATCCATCGGGACAATATCTATCTGCGCTGCCTTGACGAACAGGGAAGACCGATTGAGGATTTGGATAACACACAAATATTTTCTTCTCTTCCTTCTTTGAATGGCTTGTTGACGCAGGAGATGATGATGAAACTGAAAACGGGAACGCTTTCGAAAGACGAACTGGTAGAAACCTTGATGGGAACTACTCCGTTGAAACAGATCAGCAAGCGGATCGATGTACAGTGGGAAGATCCCGTCGTCCCCCGCTATAACGGGCAGCGTAGCCAGCGTGTACAGTGTTCGCCTGTTCCGGGAATAGAAACAGAGAAGGCACGCCAGTCCATTGCCGCACAGATAGAGCAGATCCCATTGCCCGACGGTTATAAACTGCAATGGCAGGGTGAAAGGAATGCCAGTACGAAATCTATGCAGTATTTGTTCAAGAACTTCCCGTTTGCCATTATTCTGATGATCTCGATACTGATTATGCTGTTTAAAGACTATCGTAAGCCGATTATCATTTTCTGCTGCATACCGTTGGTTTTTGTCGGTGTAGTCGCCGTGATGTTGCTGACCGGGAAGACATTCAATTTTGTGGCGATTGTCGGCACATTGGGATTGATCGGTATGATTATAAAGAACGGAATTGTGCTGATGGATGAAATTACGTTGCAGATCAGCCAGGGAGTAGAACCGGTCACTGCGTTGATCGATAGCTCCCAGAGTCGTCTCCGTCCGGTGATGATGGCTTCGCTGACCACTATTCTTGGAATGATTCCGCTGTTGCCCGATGCTATGTTCGGTTCGTTGGCAGCTTCTATCATGGGAGGATTGCTGTTTGGCACGCTCATCACGTTGCTCTTTATCCCGATTCTGTATGCATTATTCTTTCATATCAAAAAGACAGACAAATGAAAAAAGAATTTCTCGTAGCTGTTAGTGTTTTGTTTGGAATGGCGGCTTCTCTTTCTGTTTCGGCACAAGAGAAGCTCAGCCTGAAACAATGCCGTGAAATGGCTCTAAAATATAACAAGGAAATGGCTGCTGCCGATAAACAGACGGAGGCAGCCCGGCTGCTGTCTCTCAGCTATAAAGCTAACTTCTTCCCCAATTTTACAGCAAGCGGAACCGGACTGTATAGTACGGCAGACGGCAGCTTGGGCATTCGGGGAGGAAATCTGCCGGTATTCCTGCCCGATCCCGTTACTGGAGAGTTGGCAACAAGCGGTTACGCTTATTTCCCCGGATTGAATCTGGACTATAAAGTCGGGACCGTCTATACAGGCGGAGTACAAGTGGAACAACCGCTTTATATGGGCGGAAAGATTCGCGCCGCCTATAAAATGTCATTGCTCGGCAAGGAAATGGCACATCTGAATGAGGAACTGACTGCATCCGGAGTGATTCTGAATACAGACAAGGCTTATGTGCAACTAGTGAAAGCCAAAGAAATGAAGAAAGTAGCGGAGAAATATCATGTGTTGCTCAATGAGCTGTTTCGGAATGTGAAGAGTGCCCACCAGCATGGCATGAAACCTCAGAATGATGTGTTGAAGGTACAAGTGAAACTTAATGAGAGTGAGCTGGCATTGCGCAAGGCGGATAATGCGCTCCGTCTTGCCGGCATGAATCTTTGCCATTATATCGGTCGGCCTCTGACAGCGGGGATTGATATCTCGGATGAATTTCCGGAAGTGGAGCAAGAGTGGAAGACACAGGTTGCCGATATCAGTGCCCGTCCCGAATATGGTATTTTGAATAAACAGATCGCCATGGCCGAGCAGCAGGTAAAGCTGAATCGGAGTGAACTGCTGCCACGTGTGGGAGTGAAGGGAAGTTATGACTATTTCCATGGATTGGAAATCAATGACGAAACTTTGATGAAAAAAGGATCATTCTCCGTCTTTCTGAATGTTTCAGTACCTCTGTTTCATTTTGGCGAACGTATGAATAAGGTGCGCTCTGCCAAGGTAAAACTGGAACAGACTCGTCTTGAACAGGAAAATGCCAATGAAAAGATGTTGCTTGAATTGACGCAGGCCACTAATAATTTGGATGAGGCCCGACTGGAATGCGAGCTTTCAGAACGTTCGCTGGAACAGGCGGAAGAGAATATGAAAGTCAGCGGCAAACAGTATGAGGTGGGATTGGAAACTCTTTCGGATTATCTGGAAGCGCAAGTTATGTGGCAACAGGCGTATCAGACGAAAGTGGATGCCCATTTTCAGTTGTATGTAAACTATGTGGCTTACTTGAAAGCGGCGGGGCAACTGCAATAAAGTTCTCAAACTATTCTCATCGCCTTGAGAAAAAATTCTCACCACAGTGAGAAAAAATACTCATGCCTATGAGAATATTTTCTCAAAGGGGTGAGAATAATTCTGCTTCTACCAATCGTATTTCTCGATGTATATATCGAAGGTCGGTTCGTATTTTATTCCGTGTTTTATGAAGATAGCGGCAATCTCTTTTTGATATAAAGAAATATAGAGAAGATATAGTGAGTGTATTTGAGACATATATGTCTCGAAGATAAATTCCTGGTTACTTGCACTTCCCGATTTATTAGGTTACTTTTGTAGCGTATTAAATGAAGAAAGGAGATAGGTGAGTATGGCAAGACCGATTAAAGAAACTCCGATACTTTTCGGAGAAGATGCACGGCGGTTTGAAGAGCGGATGAAAGAAAAACGCAGGGAGACCTCCGAGCAGCGGGCAAAAAGATTGAAAGACTACGAACTGGCAATGAAAATATTTAAAAAATAGATATGGATCGTCAGTTAATAGAGACAACGTATGAGATGCGTAAACTAGATACCTCAGAAAAAATAGAATCGTTCGATTGCGGAGATACCGACTTGAACGATTTTATTTTGAATGAATCTTTCCTGTATCGGGAAGCTTTGCTGGCTGTCAGTTATGTACTTGAGAATAAAGTTAATCAGCGATCGGTTGCTTATTTCAGTCTTGCCAATGACAGGATCTCTTTGTCTGATTTTGAAAATAAAACTGAATTCAATCGTTTCCGCAAACATCGGTTTGTGAATGAGAAGCGTTTAAAAAGCTATCCTGCTGCAAAGATTTGTCGTTTGGGTGTTGACTTGTCTGTAAAAGGTCAATCAATAGGCTCATTCCTATTGAATTTTATTAAAAGTTATTTTATTATTGAGAATAAAACAGGTTGCCGTTTTTTAACTGTTGATGCGTATGCGGCTGCTGTGCCTTTTTATATGAAAAACGGTTTTGTCCCATTGAATGATGAAGATGTGGATTCTGCTACACGTTTGCTCTACTTTGATCTGAATGATATTGTGAAATAATTCAGATTCTGTTCTACTTTTATATAATATAAAATGATGGATTGGTAATGTTAATTGTTACAACATAGTCTTTTGAATTTATATAATAGTGACGATTGCTTTGTTTCTAATTTTCCCCAAACATTTATTAGCCTCTTTTGTTATTTTCCGAAAACTATTTGTAACTTTGTCATCGGAACGTAGCATACCGTTTAAAGGTGTGCGATTGCGCGTTTCCTCGGCTAATAGGAAATTGTAACGGATTTTTTTGATGTATGCCGGGAAGACGCCTGTACTTCTATGACTTCTCATAGGGTACGGGCTGTCTGCCCGTATACATCAGGTAGCCGTTACTACCTCCTATTAGCGGGATGTGACAGCTCCGTACTCTTTTATAATATAAAAGGTACGGAACTAGGTAAGAGTATTAACTTAGTTCCGTTTTTTTATGTCCTATTGGCTCACAACAAAACAAATGTCTGAAAGACATGGCGTTCAGGAAGCAACTCTGCGAAACTGGGCGAATCTCGGTTACATTACCAGTTGCCGGATGGGCAACCAACTGTTCTTGGATGACGAAAGTCTGACTGCCTATCTCGAAGCTCACAAAAGGCTTGGATTGCAAGCGGATTATCTGGCAAAGATTGTGGAAGAGAAAAAGCTGGAACGCGACTTTATTATTTCCAGATATGATGATCTGCTATATGTATTGCGAACACAGAAAACGTGTAAACCTCTATATGAAATTATTATTCGTGAACTTTCCCAATTGATTGTTCATCCCGGAGCCCGTGATATTTTCTACTCCATCTCTATGGGGGAGTCAATAGAGAAAGTTGCCGGTTGGCATCGAATTACTTATGACAGGGCGTTACAGATTTATAATTCTCATCTCAGAGGACTGAAAGTGAGAAAGAATGTGTTGGCTATTTATCGGAAACATATCATAGATGCCCGTTTTCAGTCTTTGGCGGATAAAAGCAAGAATATAAATTTGAATCAGGAAGAAAGGGTACTCCAATTGTCTGTCGGCAAAGTGGCCGATACGAGGCTGACTAATGTCTTGTATAAAGAAGAAATCCGGACGGTAGGGCAACTGCTGGAATTAGTATCGGGAAAGGGATGGAGATGGCTGCTGAAAATGGAAGGAGTAGGGAGGATTTCTTATGACCGCTTGCTGTCCAATCTTCAGTTGGCGGGAGTGGTCGATGAAAGTTTGGAGCAGATACTTTCCGGTCGTTCTGACAGATGATGAGGGGCAAAAGTCAATAGTATTAGGAGAGTTGCTACTGACTTTTGACATCTCCTCGTCTCTTTGTGGTGATGATTCTTCCGTTTTTTAGGGTAGACTACGCATTTGATTCTTTTGATTAAAAACGTTTTATCTTTATAAATTTATTCTGGTACCCCTCAAATATATGCTCTGACGTTTCATTTTCCAATTTCTCTTCAATAGCGTTTACTATTGTGAAGGGGATGGTTTGCCCGTCTTCATTTAAAATCCTGAGGTTGGTTCTCTTTCCATCTATCTCTCTAATGTTCAGTAGTATATAACCTTCTTCTTTAGAGGGGGTACATGAAGTCATCAGGAAATTGTCTTTCTCAAAATGGAAGGCTGAGTACTCTGTGGGTTTATGATTCTCTGTTCCTGTCGGCATTACCCGGGCATATAGAGGAATACGTGAGCTCCAGCCAAACTTGGTAGCAAGGTTGTTAGATGGGTCAACGGAAGAGGTCAGATGGTAACTCCAACGGAACTCTCCTTCTTGGGAAGCTTTGAAGTTGGTATTCCAGTAATTATTCATCACCCACGAGTAGACATGAGGCCTTTCGTATTGTTTCTGATATTGAAATTTACCGAGATTTATGTCTCCTAGTTGATAGAGGGGGATGAGGCTGCTTCCTATAATAATTTGCGCCTGATTATTTTGTACCGATACAAAGTTTTGAACAGTATTCCAGTCTGTAGATGTCCCTTCCAGTTGATTCTTGCCAGATATAACTGTTCCGCCCTGAACGTCGAATGCCAGTTTTCCTTCGGGCAGTTGGAAGGGAAAAGCAACGTATATCCCTGAGGGATCCGTTTCCGGCAGACGCTTGATTGCGTACTCCAGTTCTATTCGTTTGGTATCATGATATAATTTAATTTCCAGATTGACCCCGAATGCTTCGTCTGTTCCCGGAGATTTTCCCTGCAACAGGATACGTTGATAAATAGGTCCATTCGAACTGTCGATGATCCGGCACTCACTCAATCCTGTTCTGTTGTAATCATCCAGGCGATATTGGGCCAATTGGTCACGATTACCTAATTTCTCATAGATAAAAGCACCCAGTTCCCATGGAGACGAACTATCGACCAGTTCACAATTCAATTCTTTATCATACAAACTTTGGATCGTTCCTTTGTCCGGGTTGAGTTGTAGTTTGTAGAAATGATTTTCGATACTGGCATTGTTTATTGTAATAGTTCCTGTATCAGTAGACGGTTGTTTGAAGACAATTTCAAACGTCTTGTATCCCATAGGCGGAATATCCTCTGCGAAAATTGCATAGTAGCACCCTTCTCTGCGATAACGGATCGGTTGAACTTTCAACGAATGTCCTTGAAAGTCTGTTATTTCGAAGAATTGGTTTCGGGGGATCACTTCAAAATCAATATATACAGTCAGCATCTCCGAACGTTTCCAGTTCAACGTATTGAAAATCGTAAGGGTCGGGTTCTTGCCTCTGCGGAGGTCTCCTTGAAGTAAACCGACGGAGGTTTCATACAGCATTTGTGTTCTTTTGACTGCTTCCCATGCATAGGCTGACTTTTCTCCCCATTGCACCTGACTGTTTTCGCACAACGGATCACTGACGCTTTCGGATGCTCCGAACGTGTGTTCATCATAAAATAGCAGGCTTTCATGTATGTGCTCTATTCGTTGGTGAGTGGTCTGTGGCAGGCATTTGTCTTTTAATACAGCCATAGACAGTAGCCCTTCTACCGCTGTCATATCCGAATGAGTTTTGCGTGAAGCTGCTGTTTCTCTTGCGGCAGAACCGAAACCGTCTGTCCACCAGTCTGGATATGCGGCTCTGTATGCGGGAATTTTATCCTCGTATCGCTTCGTTACATAATCCAGAAATTCGGATGCAGTGGCACTTCGTAGCTTAGGATATGCGTACTTTTCATTCCACTCTCTGATGAGTTTGCATTCAATGATGGAGGGCGGTGAATTATCCGTGAAATAACCGGAGTATTGTACGCCTACTGCATCAAACGGATAATGCTTACGCTCCAGTTCTGATAAATAATGTAGTAACTTCGGTTCTGTCTTTTGAATGTCTCCCTGCTCTATTCCCCAGAAATTGCCGGTATTATAATGGTCGGCACGGTAAGTCAGGATCGGTTTACCTGACGGAGATTCCCATTGGAAGACAGTCGGCATATTAAACGGAACCTGCGATTTGTAATGGTGTTCTCCCATCCACAGGTATTTTATCCCGAGGTCCGGCAGATAATCTGCCAGACACCATGCAATTCCGTTGACGTCATTCTGCATGGCCAGCGCAGAGGGAATTCCATGTTTTCTGAATTCTTTGACAGGCTGAAGGAAAGTCTTGAAAGAGTTTTCGTCTACAATCTCCGACATATTGAAATACATGGATGCAACTTCTATTTGTCCTTCGGCAATGTATTTTTTTAGTTTGTTCACTTGTTCTTCCGGTCTGTTTTTCAAATACTCGTCTACAGCCCACGCCGATTCGCAGGTCCATCTGAACTTCGCATCATCTGTGTAGTCTTTTGTTTGTTCGCAGTATTCAATGGCATAATCTATATACCGGAGATGTTCCGACAGGATTTCGGTTTGAGGTTTGGTGTAGCCTATATCTGTGTGAGTATGCTGAACGAGATATACTGTCCATTTCTTGACAGGAGTTGCCTTTTCATTGATTTTGCTGACGGTTTTTCCTTGTTCTTTCAGTATGATCGGTAACTCACATGGAGCGGTGACTTCCGGAATGGATGTCTCAATGTTATTTATTCCGGGGGACAATACGTATCTTTCCGGTGGGAAATTACCGACTTGCAGTTCCACCGGTCTCTTTTTATGATGCCAGTTGACTGCTTTTATTTTGACCGGCTGTCTCAGTTCTTTTTTCTTTCCGACCACCAATACAGGAGAGAAGGCGGAAGATACGAGACTGGCTTTGGTCGTAAGATTGTTTGTTTGCAGAGGAGAGTCAGATGTCAGCTTTATCTGGTCGAATGCTACCCAACTGCCTGATATATTTCGGATCGTGAGTGTGTTGTTTCCTGCTCTGAACTCATCAGCCGGAATGTCAAGCGTGACGGATAACTCTTTTGAAGTTGTTTCTTTTGTGTCCAGATATTCAGGGTTTGTGCCTTTGGGTGTTTGGATGGATTTCTCGAAGCTGTTGAGCCTCACCTCCAGTCGGGGAGGTGAGGAAGGATGAGTTTCTGCAAATAGAAGTCGTAGTTGTATTTGGGTTGTCGGAGAAGGAGCTTCGGCCAATGAAAAGCCAATAACAGCCTGCCCTGATATGCCACCTGCCCAGGCATCACTAGGCCCCGGCAGAAAGTAAGGAAAATCAGCAGAATGATTTCTCCCTACTTCGTATAGATAAACATCATTGATGTAGTTCCGATAATCGTTTTTATAGAACTTGAACTCTTTGGCGGATTTATCTTTGTTTCCTATTTGCCAGACTGTATTTTGAGAATGAGCTGTGAGAGTTCCCAACAATCCGATGATACAAACGATTTCTTTAATTTTTATCTTTCTCATGTGAGTTCCTTTTAGAAAATGATATGCCGTTGCTATATCTTAATTAGAATTCGTATGTATCAGGTGACCAGCTATCCAGCCATTGAATAGCCATGCTTCCGTCTTCACGGAACTGTATAGGCAACCAGATATAGGTTGAGTGAATTAGGTCTGTTTTATTCCATTTGTCAAACATGGCTATGTATGCGTCTTTCTTTCCTTGAATCGGCAGTACATGGGTACTTTGTCCATAGAAGGTTTTGTCGGCATCTTTTCCTACACAAGGATTTCCTTTTACGGTCCATGGTCCTAAAATTTGGGTAGCCACTGCATATTCCGCTTCATTGGGACTCCAGCCGGTACATCCCGAACTGATGACGTAGTATAGTCCGTTGTGTTTGAACACAGCAGGGGCTTCCCGGAATTTACCTGCGAAATTGCGTGTGAAAGTGCCGGAAGGTTTCAGGTAATCGTCGGACAGCAAACTGATATATAATGTAGAATTCTGTTCGGAAGAGTAGATATGATAAGCTTTGCCGTCGTCATCTTTGAATAGGGTCATGTCCCGGCTGATTTGCCCGTTCGGGTGCATCGAACCCAGATAGGTGAAAACACCAGTCGGTGAATCGGAAACAGCGACTCCGGCAGCAGCTTTATTGTAGTCGTCACTGTCCACGTGCAGCCACATTACAAATTTCTTGGTTTTGTCATTGTATATAACTTTAGGTCTCTCCAGCACTTTGGAAGGATGGAGATCGGATTGTGTGTCAGATATTTCCGGTTGGAGAACGAGTCCTTCATATTTCCAGTTGAGAAGGTCCTTGGAAGAGTAACAATTTACTCCACCGGCTTCCGTACGATAACATTCCCAACCGGGAACATTGGGATTCCAGTAAGTGGAATCACTTTTACATTCGCCATACCAGTAGTAAATTCCCTCGTGATATAATATACCGCCTCCGTGAGCATTTATTTTCTCGTTGTTGGTGTCGAGCCATTCTACTCCCGGAGTGATGGCTGTATACTTGTGTGATGTGTCACGTGATGACTGACATGATAATAAAACGGCTGCTGTGATAAGACTGAGTAAGATCTTTTTCATTTGTTACTATTTTTTTTATGATGTTATTTGATTCCCCAATTTTTATTCGGACGATCTCCCATTTCAAGTTCCAATGTGCCGCCTTTGAGCAGTTCTTTTGCCGGAAACTTGAAAGAGTTCAACTTCTTGCCGTTTAGTTTGGCGGACTGGATGTACTTATTTTCCCGCGAAGTATTGCTAGCTTTGATGATAAATTGCTTTCCTCTACCGAAATGTTTTCCCAAATCTATTTTTATTTTTTCAAACAGAGGACTCCCCAGTTCATAAACAGGTTCTGCGTTACAACCTCCGTCCGTCTGGAATAATCCCAATGCAGCCATGACAAACCAAGCGCTCATTTGTCCTTGGTCTTCGTCTCCCAAATAGGCATTTGATGTGTCAAAGCCATAATAGCGGTCGATAATGGAACGGCTCCACCGTTGCGTTTGCCACGGTTGGCCTGCCCAGTTGAATAGAAAGGCGAAGTGCATGGATTGCTGGTTACCTTGTACTACTGGAAAGTCCCAATACTGGTCTCCCGGGGCATTATACCTCCATGGCTCACTGGCTTTGAATCCCCATGACAGCCGGTCGATGAAGAGCTCTTTACCGATAATTTCGGTGAGTGCGGGAACGTTCTGAGGTACAAAAAAAGTAAGTTGCCAGGCGTTTCCCTCTACATAATGATGGTTAGCTCCTGATTTGAACGGATCAAAGTTCTTTTCCCATTCTCCATTGCTGTAGCGCATTTGGGCATAACCTGTCGCCGGGTTGATTGCGTTTTTCCACCAGTTGCCTCTGTTGGAGAATGTTCGGTAATATTCCTCTTTTCCCAGTGCTTTTGCTAGTTGAGAGACTGTCCAGTCGTCATAAGAGTATTCTAATGTGTTAGAAAAACGTCCTTTGTCGGCAGGTACATATTGATGTTGCAGATAAGTTTCCAAATCTCTGTTGCCGGCAAACCCATTGGCTACACGTTGAGCTGGGGTAGTTTGCATCTTTACGATTGCCCGGAACATTTTTTCTGCATCGTAATTCCGTATTCCCATTTGGTAAGTACTTACTAAAAGGGGAATCTCATGTTCGGCCACCATTACAGGTATGTATTTCATTCCGCTGGGGCCTTTTGCCAGCCATCCGTTGGCGTCATACATAGCCAACTGCGATTTTACCCATCTGGATGACCACTCGGGAGCAATCAGATTCCATACCTGATTCAGATTCCAAAAAGTATTCCAGAAGGCATCGCATCCCAAAGCGACAGCATCCGGGTCGTCCAGCTTTTGAATGTTGCCTGCTGCATCCACCCATCTGCGGTCTGCATCACTGAAAGTATTCCGGCAGAAAGCACGGTATAAATTGGTGTAAAATCTTACCTTTTCCCGATAATCGTTGCTGTATATCCGGACTCTGTTTAAAATATTATTCCAACTATCCGACTGATGTTTGCGTACAGCTTCAAAATTCCACCCGAATGGTTCCATTATCTCATTGGAAAGATTGTTGGAAGCCCCTGCCATATCTACATAAGATATTCCGGAACGTACCATAACTTCCGGATGATCGGTAGTATCAAATTCGGCATAACAGCCGAATCGCTGAGGGTAGCTGGCTGTCATAGTATCTGTTTCCCATAAAGTATGATCGTGCCATCCTCCAAATTTCTTGATATCTTTATTGAATTCAATCACGAAATAAATTGTATAGTTCTGATCCGCATCCGCCGACCATACATTTTTGGATAGCTGCTTGCTGAATCCTTCGATCCGTCGTGCTCCTGTTTGCTTTATACTTCCTTCAACAATTTGGTAATCGTATTCACTAGGGATTTTCAGGTCGATCATGACACGGGCATCCTTATCTTGCGGATATGTATAACGCTGAAAACCACACCGGGAGGTGGCAGTCAGTTCCGCCTTGATTTGATAATCGGTCAAGTCTACTTTATAATATCCGACTTTCGTTTCTTCACTTGTTTTGTCGATGGCTGAACGATACGAATTGGCATCTTTGACTAAGGAAGACTGGCTGCCTATCTCCGTTTTTAAAGGACCGTTGGCAGGCATGATGCCCAGACCCGCCATGGTCCATTCGTGTATGTGGCTAAACGTACCTATGCTCTCGAATGAAGGATCATATCCCGATTGCCAACCGCTATCCTGATTGTCCGGACTTAATTTGACCATGCTGAATGGCATCCACGGACCTGGTGCTATCATCCAACGGGAGTGCGCAGTTCCCATTCGTGTATCGATGTAATCGGCCAGTGTGATTGTATTGTGAGGTGCGCGTCTGATCATTCCTTTATCTAAGATTGCACCATCGGCGGATATGATGTAATGGCTTGTCTTGGGAGACTTGACAACTGGCATCGGAGCTTCTAGTATGTATCTTCCTTTTTCCAAACGTTGTTCCAGTATCTTTTTTCCATCTACTTTCACTTCAAGGAGAGGATGCCCGGAAAGATGTTCTATGTCTACTAATAGTGGTTGGGCTACAGGACTGGTGGTTTGAAAGTCCGCAGCTTTAACATCCCGGAGATAAACGGATTTGTTGACTTCATTTAGTTCAGCATTATCCGGCCCCATAAGTCTGATATCATCGAAGAGAATCCATGAGCCTTCGAGACTTGTAAGCGCGATGGAGTTGCTTCCTTTTCTGATCACTCCGGAGTTCAGAGGAATTTCGATCGTATGCGGTTTGATTTGTGAATAGTCACCGTCTATTGATTTTCCACTTCCTTTGGGAAGTGCATATTTCCATGATTTTCCGTTGATCGTTATTTTAAATAGTGCCGGAAATTCGTGGTGAGTATCTAATAGGTCTATGATTAATTTCCATGAGTCCGTTTCGGGAACTTCCTTCATACCAAAGAGTATGTTTAAAACATGAGTCCGTATACCGGCAGTATAACTTGTTCCTCCCCAATGATCGGCAGGTCCCGGCAGAACATAAGGAAAATCTTTTTGAGGGGAAGACAATCCAATGATATAAAACCTGTCCTCCCAACCAAAATCATTTGCCAGAAACTCTTTGTATTTGTCAGGGGACAATGCCAACTCACTGGCACTATGATTTTTCTCCCCGATTTGCCAGACAGTCTTGGTAGGTGCTGCACATAATCCGGATAGGAGGAATAAAAACGTGAATAAACTCAATGGTATTCTTTTCATATTAACTTTCGGTCTTTTGGATTCAAGATACAAATTTGTTTTTTACATAGGAATGTATCATTCTTTTTTTGTATACACTCCTATGCAAAAACAAATTCAACTGTTATCACTGTAACAAACTAACCTTTTTACCCCAGAACTTGATTTCGCTGGCGGAACCATAGGCCCCCATTCCTACGTGTGGAGCTGAGAGTGATTCTACAATACGGTATCTGATGTATCTTATATTTTCGTGTTCTTTATCGCAGGCGAACTTAATACTGGGTTGCCAACCGGAAACAGAAATGTTTTTTGTAGTCAGCTGTTTCCATCCTTTTGCTTTCGCACTTTCTTCCCAAGCCGGGTTTATAGATGGAACATCCGGTTCATGGCTTTCCAGGTCTTCTACATCTTCAATTCCCCATATTTGGAATAATCGAGGCATCCAGTCTGTTCTTTCATATCCGGTAAAGAACAGTTCGCATTCGGTAATCGTTGCTGTAAGTCCCATGTCAATGGTCAGATGATGAGGAACTCCTTGATTATCGCCGGCATGATAACCGCTGTCATAATTCCATGTATCATTGTTCCATAACTTTTCTACTGAACCGCCATAACCGTTTACAACATCTGAAGGCATATTTGCGTTGGCAAAGTTAGTTCTGGGGATTTCTACAATCGGATCGTCGGGCAAAGTGTATTCTGAAATGGGCAGGGATACGATATCCAATGCTGTTTCGCTGGGTAGGATTCGTGTTTCTACTGTTAATATAGAAGTAGCTTTCCAATCAGGTAAATTGGTTGAAGCAGCATCTCCTTTCACTGTTAAAGTTAGTAGTTGCTCATTTGAATCATAGTACTTAACTATTGCTTCCACCACATTGTCTGCCTGATTCCAAATTAAGTTGAGCGAGTTGTCGGCAATGACGAATTGTATATCGGTAATTCGCTTGGGATAATAAGTCGCTATGTGCTCCGTTCCGTATACATCTACATTGTAGGTTTCGGATAGTGAGGTATTACCTTCTTTATCCTTTGTGGTTATTTTAACGTAATAGTTGCCTTCTTCCACATCTTTGATTTCATAACTGAATTCAGGTTGCGTTCTGTCAATGTCTGTTGTGAAAACCTTGTCGTAACCTACAAGTTCTATTATGCAAGTCTTTGCTGTGGCTAGATATTTCATAGACCCCGTTATCATCATACGCTGAAATCCCGGATGTATTTTTACATCCGCCAGCTTTCCTACATAAATTTGTTCTCCGTCTTTGATATATTCAGAATAGGTATCATGAATATCTGTGCAGGAGGTCATACACAGGAGAATAGTAGTTATTATATATATTACTTTTTTCATTTCTGTCTATTTTATAAGGTTATTCTTCACCTTGGATATCTCCCCAAAGAGTGATTTCTGACATAACTGATGTTTCCATTCCCGACCATGACATTAAACTCTGGAACCGGAAGTAGCGAATGAATGGTACATCTTGGTTGAGGGTAAATACATGGCCTCTTTGGGCTTCCTCAATATCTTCCTGAGTAAGCGCATCACCAAATGCCCCGCCGGATGGTTTCTTCATTTCTCCATCAAATAATACCACCCAGTTATCCGGATTCTGCAAATCTTTACCCTCTTCGCAGCCATATAATTTGAAGTACTTGGGAGCTCCATGGGCATATAATAAGTCTTGGCTGTCCAGACGTTGCCAGAATTGGAATTGGCTGAGACGTACATTGACATTCAAATCAATACTGAAGGCATGCGGGAAAGGTATCGGGTATTCGGTATGTCCCCAGTTCCATCCACCTATTTGCCCGTCCCATAGACGGGAATGATAACCTTCGTGGTAATCCCAGCTGACATCATCCATAACTTTGACAAGTTGGAATTTTGTTTTATCTAATAAGCTTTCTT
>ERZ507027.143-NODE-143-length-74831-cov-20.662365_pt1 | contig 74831 bp, 67 predicted proteins | sample MGYA00513163_ERZ507027 | MGnify/ENA metagenome assembly ERZ507027
CTCCGGCTATGTATTCGGAACGGCTATTGACACTTATTCCGGATAAATATCACCGCCGTATCGTCACGCATGAACATTTCTATTTGAAAGAAGAATTTAATCTGATGGGTATCCACCTGAATGCACGTAATCCCAAAGAGCCGCATGATTATTATGGTCACATCAGCTGTTCGTGCCATTCAGTGGAGGAGGTAAAAAACAGAAAGCATTTTTACGACTATGTTTTTATGAGTCCTATTTATGATAGTATCTCTAAAGTGAATTACTATTCAACATATACTGCCGAAGAATTGCGTGAAGCACAAAGAGCCAAAATTATCGATTCGAAAGTGATGGCATTGGGAGGTATCAATGAAGATAATTTGCTGGAGATTAAAGATTTCGGTTTCGGAGGAGCTGTCGTATTAGGAGATCTTTGGAACAAATTCGACGCCTGTCAGGATCAGAACTATTTAGCCGTAATCGAGCACTTTAAAAAGTTGAAAAAGCTATCAGATTAATAAAAAGCCGATAGTAAACTGACTGTACATTCCTATTGTATATCCAATAAAGGAAATGACTTTCTCAATCATAAAATAAAAAAGCCGCCGCGAATTGTCTTCCGCAACGGCTTTCTGTATTTCGGTGTTTTCTTATCAGAACTTATATCCCACGATAATAGAGAAGTTCATGTTTTTAGGATTACCAACTTTTTCCACATCAACCAGACCAAATTGACCATCCAAGCCTGCAATGATTCTACCAAATTCCAATGCAACTCCTACACCAAGACCTGCATCAAAACGCTTCAAAGCATCATCACCAAAAGTGTCGACTTTACGTTCTGTGTCATTACCTAAGTCAAACTTTGTTTTACCGGCAATACCACAAGCAAAATAAGGACCTGCATTCACCACCAGATTAGTATTATCTGCTACATTGAAACGTGCAGCAGCCATTACTGGCAATTCCAAATACATTGCATTAATGCTATTGCCATCTTTCTTTGCACCTTTACTAGTTAAGAATAATGAAGGTTGCAGTGACCATGTATCAGTAAAAGCATATTCAAAACCTCCACCAAGTTTGAATCCAACCTTTGCATTCAAATCAAGATCACCGGTGTAATTACTAAAGTTCATACCTACTTTGGCATTCCAACCTGTAATTTGAGAGAAACCTGCCACTGAAATCAGTGCAAATAAAACAAACAAAACACTCTTCTTCATAATTTTAAAGTTTTAAATTAATACTAAAGGTTTTTATTGACCTCATTGTTTAACAATACAAATGTATAATTGTAATTTGTATTAAACAACTTTTTCGTTAACAAGTGCGCAATTTATAGAGATTATACATAAAAAAAGGGAATTCCCTATTTTTGAGAACTCCCTTTCCTAATTTGTTGATTTGTTTTCTTCTTATTAGAATGCGTAATGGAAACCAATTGAAAGATCTTCACTAGTAAGTTCAAGACCAAAAGAATCTCCAAGCGTATTTATATTTCTACGATATCCCAGGAAACCATACTTGGCAATGAAAGAGAAGTGATCATTCAATTTAACAGCAATCCCCGGTCTAAGTCCCACTTGTCCGGCTTTAGTAGTGTCTCCGTCTTTAACCTTCACGAAGCCGAGAGCAGCAGTTCCGTCCAGGAACAGGCGAACCGCACCGGTTTCACAGTAAGACCAACGAATGTATGGAGCAACAATTACTGAATTTTTTGTTAGTCCACCATTATAATTATGTGAATAATCCAATTCAGCACCCAATGCCCATGTTTCATTAAAGTTGTATCCAACTTCCGGAGCAACTTTAAAAGAAGTAGTGTTGCCTGTGCTGTTACGCCAAACGTTCAAAGATCCGCCTACGTAAATGTCTTGTGCTTTTACAGCGATAGTTGCTAACATTACAACTACCAATAATAAACCCTTTTTCATTTTCTTTGTTTTTTTAAATTAAACGTTAGACCCCAATTCGGTCGATTTCTGGGGTGCAAATGTAAAGCTGTTTTTATGATTAAACAAACATTTAGTTAGTTTTTTATAATAAATACCAAATAAATATTGGGTGGTAAACGGACATCAGTACCCAACAGGCATAAAATAAAATAGACTGCAAATACTTTCACAAGTATTTACAGTCTATTTATCAGATAGTTAAGTACCTAACCAGCGTATTTGACTATCCTTCTATTGCTGCCTGCGCCTCATTTATTTGCATTTGACTATCAACATATTCACTATTTAGTGTATGTGAAATGTATGCACTTTCCCGGGCTTTTCACAGACTGCATAGGAAAATTGAGTTTATTCCTCTACGGCAGCTTGGGCCTCTCTAATTTGCATCTAACATTCAATAAGTTATTAACTTAGTGTATGCAAATTGTATTCTCAGTTCTTAGAGAAACACTTTCGACAACATTCAAAAGCAACTTTTTCTTTCTTGAATTTGATGACTTCCACAAATATTTAGGCTATGCAGCGTTCTCAAATCTACAAAATACAAGTCTCAATCTGAATTTAGTTAATGAATTACCTGTATAATAACATTGCGCATATATTATAAGGTATATTTATAATGTTTTTATCTCCTTTCTTTTAAGAGTTCTATAATAGCGTCCTTATCCTTTAAGTTGGAGTCCAGACGATTGATTTGTGCGTTCAAACTATCAATCTGTTCTTTTAGAAGTTTGACAGTTTCTTTTTGGCTTTCAGTTTCTGACCGAGCCTGAGCCAACTGACTGGCAAGTTCGGCATCGCCAATAATGTTATGGGCATTTCCTTCCAATGCTACTGCCGCAAGGTATGCGGAAATTTGATGCTGAACCGGACAGAACAGCGAGAAGAAGTTAAAATCTAAAACCTCACAGACCCTAACAAGTCGTTTAGTTTCCATTGTCTCCCTCTCCAATATGCGGTTAACGTGCTGTTGGGGAACGCCAATTCTCCGGGCAAACTCAGACTTGCTAAGCCCAAGCTCGTTGCGACGTCTATCTATCGCTTCACCCACATGCACGTATTTTACATCTACATCCATAGATTTTAATCATTAATTGAATCTTAAACAATAAATCATTAAACTAATATTTGGATAGATAAACCTTTTTATGTTACTTTGCGGCGTTATCATCTCTTTTATAGGGACAAAGTTAAACATTAAATATTAAACATCCAACAATTATGACTGAAAACTTGGAAAAAATCCGTCCGGCACTTGTAGCCCTCGAAGTAGGCGATTCTGTTACATTCCACATTTCACGGTTGAAAAGCGTCCGCACGCAAGCCTCAGAACTGGGAGCAATTCATAATCGTCAGTTCAAGACGAAGACAAACAGGGAAGAACAAACCATAATCGTCAAACGTATTCTGTAAGTATGGTATTCTTTCAGTTTATAGACCGGATTATCCCGTATGAGACCTTCTTGGAAGACCTTTCCGCACGGATTGTCAAGATGCTAAAGACGGATTATGACGACCCGGAATTCATCAGCCAAAGGAAGGCATACGCACTTTTCGGTCGTCGTAATGTAGAAAGATGGAGGCGACAGGGAAAAGTGGAAATATACAAGAGACCGGGCAAGGTGGAATACAGGACTGCCGACCTCCGTCTTTTGCAACGCACCGTTCAAGACTATTTCGACACTTCATCGACTGAAAACAAAAATAGATGCAGGAAGAAACAAGGAAAGTAAACCAAATTGCGGCTATATCCGATAAAGAAACTGCTCCAGCGGTATAGCTATTACCAGCATTTTTAAAGGGGCAGCATAAAAGTAAGCAGGTAAATGTTATATGAAAGAAATTAAACCAACGTGCGACCCCAACGGAGTTTATTCGGTTAAGCGGACTTGTGTCGAACTGGGTATAAGCAACAAGACACTCCGCAAGTACAGGCTGAACGGTTATATCCAGCCGCTCAACCCGAACAACACCTACCGTCCCAAATACTCCGGACAGTCAATTATTGAGTGCTGGAACATTCTAACAACCTTATGATTAGCGAGTCCGTCATTCAAAAAGTCAGGAATCTCGCCATTGAAGAGGTTCTTCAACCCTATGTCAAACTCTCACGGAAAGGTTCGACGCTGATGGGGCTATGCCCTTTTCATACGGAAAGAACTGGCTCATTTGCCGTAAGCCCACATAAGAACCTGTTTCACTGTTTCAGCTGTAACCGTGGCGGTGATGCCATCACTTTCATTATGGAAAAAGAGAATCTTTCCTTCATGAAAGCCGTGGAGTTTATTGCCAAGCAGCATAACATTCCTGTTGAATACATTCAAGAAGAGCAAAATGAGGAGCAGATAGCCGAAGTTAAGCATAAGGAAGCACTGTTGGCTGCCCTTGACTCAGTACAGGGTTTCTTCGTAGAGAATTTAAGACATACGGAGAATGGAGAATGCGGTAAAGCCCGGGAATATGCGTATGGCAGGTGGTCGGAAGAGTTTTGTTCCATGGTCGGCATTGGCTATGCGCCTCAAAACAGCCAAACATTTATTGAGTATTGTCAACGAAAAGCACTTAATGAGGAACTGCTGTATGAATTAGGAATGCTCAGACGCAATGAGGACGGCAATACTTATGCCATGTTTCGCCAACGCATCATGATTTCCATACGGAACAGGTGGGGACGCATTATCGCCTATACCGCCCGATACATAGGCGACAACAAGAACGCTCCGAAATATATCAACTCCGCAACCTGTCCGATTTATTCCAAAGGAGAAACCCTGTTCGGCATCGACCGGGTCAGTCGCTTGCGCAATGTGGATTACATCATTGTTGTAGAAGGTGCGCCTGATGTCCTTAGGATGCAGTCTATAGGGTATGACAACACTGTAGCCGCCCTTGGAACATCCTGGACTGACAGTCAGTTTGAGCAACTGAAAAAATACACCACTTCGCTGTGCTTCATACCGGATTCAGATATTGCTGAAGGAAAATCCTACGGGCCCGGCTTTGAAGCGGTCATGGCAAACGGTGCTGCGGCAATCAGGAAAGGATTCCATACGACAGTCAGAGAACTGCCTTTCTTGAAAGTTCCAGCAACTGACAAGGAATTGGCAAGTGAAATTTCAGAGGTAAAATACACCAAGAATGATGCAGACAGTTTCATCCATTGCAGCGAAGACTATACCTCGCTTACAGAAAAGCACTTCATCATTTGGTTAGCCCAGAAACGTTTCCTTGTGGCATCCTCATTGGTGGAAGAACGGAAATGCGTGGCTGAAATAGCCGACCTGTTGCGCTACATCAAAGACCAGTTAGTGTTTGACCAGTGTATCGACCAGTTGGCAAAACTGCACGGTAAGGTGAAGTTGTGGCGAGATGCCGTTGTTCAGTCTCGTGGGGAAGCACGGAAGAAAAATGACTTGCCGTCCTCCATGAATGACTTGCAACGCGAGGCGGAGCTGCTGCGTCAGTTCGGTCTGTTTGTCCGTGAAAACTGCTATTATGCCATTGGAGAAGAGGACGAGGATTCGATGCGTATTTCCAATTTTATCATGGAGCCGCTGTTCCATATAGAGGACGAGAGCAACGGAACCCGTATCTTTCGGATGCGGAATATATATAATGTATGCCGTGTCATTGAACTGAAGGAGTCCGAACTTTGCTCGTTGAGCAATTTCCAGCAAAAGGCAGGTTCCTTGGGCAATTATGTGTGGCTGGCGAAGATTGACAAGCTCAACCGTGTCAAGGAATACCTCTATTCAAAGACCGATACGGCGGAACGTATCCGAAAATTAGGATGGAATGGTATCGAAGGCTTCTTTGCTTTCGGCAATGGCATATTGGTGGAAGGTGCGTTCAGGAACGTTGATAACCTCGGTATTGTCCGTGGCGTCAATGGAAAGGCATTCTATATACCTGCCACTTCCAAAATCTACCTTCACAATCAGGAAATCTTCCAGTTTGAGCGGTTGATGGTACATGAGAACCGCAATGGCGTGAAACTGTATGACTATGTATCAAGGCTAATGGACGTGTTTGGCGAAAATGCTTCCATTGCTTTCTGCTATCTGCTGTCCACCCTGTTCCGGGACATCATATTCAGACGTACCCGTCATTTCCCCCTTCTCAACCTTTTTGGCGAGAAGGGAACCGGCAAGACCACCCTTGCCACCTCACTCCAGTCTTTCTTCCTGCACGGCATAGATCCGCCCAACTTGGGCGTTACTTCCGTGCCTGCTATGAACGACCGAGTGTCGCAGGCGGTCAACACCCTTGTCGTGCTGGATGAATACAAGAACGACTTGGATATACGCAAGATTGCCTACCTCAAAGGGCTTTGGGGCGGTGGCGGTCAAACCAAGAAGAACACGAATACTGATGGCATGGCTGCCCAAACCATTGTAACTACGGGAGTGGCACTATGCGGACAGGACAAGCCTACGCAGGACATGGCGCTCTACACCCGTGTTATCTTCCTTGCCTTCTCCAAAACCTCGTTCAACCAAATGGAGAAAAGGCATTACGAGGATTTGGTGGCTCTCTGCAACTTGGGACTGACCCATCTGACAGTAGAAATCCTGACCCATCGGGATTTATTCGAGAAGAATTACCCCGAAATCTATTCCATCACCAAGAGAGAACTGGCTGCAAAGCTGGAAAACGAGACCATCCATGACCGTATTTTCGGAAACTGGGTGATTCCGCTAGCTACCTTCCGCACGTTGGAAACGGTGATAGATGTACCATTCGGCTATACAGAGTTATTCGAGACTGCCGTCAAGGGAATACGCAACCAAAACGAACTGGCACAGGAAAGTTCCGAGGTAGCCGATTTCTGGAATATGTTGCAGGGCTTCCAGACTTCAGGGAAATGTATCGACAAGGCTCATTACCACATCCGGTACCTGAAAGCGTTCCGTCCCCTATCCGCCAAGGAAGACATTGAGTTCATGGAGGCTCGTCCTGTTCTGTATCTGAACATGGCTGCTGTGGCATCTTTGTTCAACAGCCGGAACATGAACGCTACTGCAAACCGTTCTAACTGGTCCACTATTATGTCATATCTGAAATCGCATTCGTCTTATTTAGGGTTGAAACAGGACCGATTTACGATCCTGCTTCCAAGCGGTTTGCCGGATTATACGATAGAGGTTGTCAATGGCGAGCAAGTCAGGAAAGTCAAAGTGAATCGTCCGAAAGCTCTTTGCTTTGATTATCTGCAACTAAAGGATGCGTTTGGTCTGGAATTGGAAACAGAAGTAATAACTGATGTGTCAGATTCTGATAACTTTTAAGAATCAGAGATTTATGATAAGTAGCGCATAATTAATACGATAACACGAATCATGCCTTGCTGAGAATATTGCCAGGATGTCAACAAGCAATATTTTGTTCACTAAATCGAACCTGTTCATAAATTCGTGAACACAAGGAAATAATGAACACAAGACTTGCTCAAACAAGAAATGTTCACTAAATTTGCACTGTTCACGAATTTATGAACAGTGTATAAACAATGAACAAAGGAATATAAATATGGGAACTGACTATATGGAATTATTTCATGAAGCTATTAATAACTTGAGAGTAGCGACAGGGAATGACAATATTGTCATTGATGATAAAATGGATAAATCCGTTTGTATTAATGGCATAGGATTTTGTTGTGAAATCAAGAAAACCATAAGCAACGCCAATATCTTTTCTGTCATAGATGGTGTCAATAACACGAACAATGAAGGTATGCCTATGATTCTAATAACTAACAAACTCTATCCTAAGTTAGCCAATACGCTTGCGGATAATCATATAAATTGGATAGACAAGGCAGGTAATTGCGACATCAGGCATGAAAATCTGACCATCAAGATTGCCGGGCAAAAAAATATAACTTCGGGTAGTACAAGTAGTGTTTCAAAAACAAGTGAGACAAACATCAAACTCATCTTGTTCTTCCTGCAAAATCCCGAAAGCATAAACTGGTCATATCGTGAAATTCAGGAAAAAGTCGGATTATCCCTTGGTACTATCACAAAAGCTTTTGATCTGTTAAAGACGAAGCGATACTTAGTGCAAACCGATAAAGAAAGACGGATTGCCATGCGTGAGGAGCTTATTGAGTGGTGGCAACAACAGTACAATGAGTTCTTGAAACCCAAATTACTCATTAACCGGATGAGCTTCCGCACTTCAGACGCCAGAAAGAAATGGAAAGAAATGCCGCTTCCTGAAGGAATGTATTGGGGCGGCGATTGCGGTGCCAATTTAGTGGACGGTTACTTGATTCCGGGCGAATTTGAAATTTATTCCGAGGTAGTGAGTTCATTGCTTCTTCGGACTGGTGCGGTGGTGCCTGACCCTAATGGAGAAATACGTATTTACAAGAAATTCTGGATAGGAGATGACAAAGAAAAATTGGCTCCTACTTTAGTTATATATGCCGACTTGATGGGCACCGGTGATAGCCGATGCCATGAAGCCGCTTTAAGAATCAAAGAAAATGGAATATAAAATTACGCGAGACGCATTACAAAATAATCTGCTTTATGACACCCTTGAGGCATTGGGCAGAGTAATGAAAGACCTTCAACTGGATGTGTATGTTGTGGGCGCATTGGCAAGAGACATTGCTATGGAAATTCTTGAAATGCCACCTTCGCCTCGAAGAACTGCCGATCTTGATGTGGCAATCGCATTGAAGGATTGGAGCCAGTTTGATTTATTGAAGGAACATTTATTGGAAAACCATTTCATTAAAGGGGAACCGAAACAACGATTCTATTACATAGGTGCAGATGGCACCAATGATTACGAAATCGACATCGTTCCTTTTGGAGAACTGGAAGCTGACGAGAAAGTGGCATGGCCGCCTGAAGGTAATCCGGAAATGTCGGTCAAATGCTTCAAAGATGTAATGAGCATAGCCGATACGGTTATAATCGATGATGCTATTACTGTAAGGATGGCTCCTTTATCCGGACAATTTCTAATAAAGTTTGACACCTGGCTCGACAGGCATTTACTTACCGACAAAGATGCTGCCGATATGCTCTACATAATGGATAACTTCTATTTGGCAAATGTTTCGTTCAAGCAACCTGTTCCTGACGAAGTTCAAGATACAAGTGAAAACTTCGACCTTTTGACAGGTGGGGCCAGATGGATTGCCTATGAAATGAGAGATTTTCTTACCAAAGAGCATCTTCAATTCTATACCGACCAACTGCAAGAGCAGATTGAGTTGGATGAAAGTAGTCCATTAATCAACTCTATGAGTAGCAGACATTCCGGAAGCGACGCGCATCAAATTGTCAGAAATGCACTTGTTGGAATGGTTGAAATATTAAAGAAAGAAGAAAGCGATGAAGATAGATAGTTTTTCAATAGAAGGCATACATTATTCCAATGAAGATAGTTTGTCTGTCCACCAGTTAACTCCCAATAAAGCTGTAGCAGTATTGGCAGACGGCATGGGTGGCTTGACCTTCGGTAAGGAAGCGGCAGATTTGATTGTAAGTACAATCACTGCCTTTATTTGTGAGCATGTGGAAAGATTGCCTATACAAGAATTATTGGGTAAAGCGTTGGAATATGCCGATGAAGCTATTTGTCAGAAGAGCATGGAAACTCACAGCAAAATGGGAGCGGCTGTTACCATAGCCTTCATTAATGGCAATAACATTCACTATACTTGGCAGGGTAATGTCAGAATCTACCTTTTCAACCACGATAAAGCAGAACAATTAACCACAGACCATATATTGGATGCTGGATATGGCAAATATTTGCTTACAAGATGTATAAAGGGAGCAGGCTTAAGAACAGATATACCTTATCAATGCAGAGAGGTCAATGCAGGAAATGTACTTCTTCTTTGCACTGACGGATTCTACAAGCAAACAGAGGTCAATCAAATGTCAGATACGATATTCCTTGTAAACAAGGAATACGAAGATGATGCTTCTTTCATAAAGATAGTGTTATAATAGCAATGTCAGGCATAGGCTGGAACATAGGTCGATTGGTCTGTGAAGAAGGCTTGCTCGTAACATTCTGAACTTCCCATATAGCAAATTGAAGTGCAATTCTTGCAAAAATTTCGCAGGAATTGCACTTTAATTTATCCGCTTCGGTTTTTAAATCACCTTAATCCCCAATTTCGTAAAGGTTGACCACCTCCATCCCTTTGTACTGGGCTTTCCCACAAGTATAATATGTACCCCCTTTCGGCTTGTCGTCAAAGTAGGCTATCACACCACAAGAGTGTGCCAGCATATAGTCGTTTCTTCTGAGCAAGCATCCTTGATAATAGTGCTCACTCAAAACGATAACCTTATCTGCTTGGGCAAGAAGTTGCCTATATCGCCTTTGTTCAATGGCTGACCACCGGTTGGATTGTCCCCGAAAGGGAACGACGGCTATCAGCCTGACATGGAGTAACTCCTCTTTGAGGGAAATGACTGCTTCTGCCGCCAATCTATCAAATCCCATTGCCATACCACAATAAAAATTGCGCTTGCCATGTTTGTAAGCATGGGAAATTGCAGCCTTTAGCCTCTCCCTCACTCTATCCATTTGGGACACCGGAATATCCCGATGCCCCGTGAAGGCTATGGACTCAGTCTTTATCAGTTCAAGTGTTTCCATATTCATCTTACCTTATAATGAGTTTTTGCCAAGAAGATACCCCCAATCACATTCGCCCCAAGACTTTCAAGTTGGTTGGCATAAGTGCCATAGCTAATGCCACGAGAGATAACATCGTCAAATGCCACGATAGTCTTGCCATCGAACCATTCTTCATCAAATTCAATGATGTTCACTTTGCGGATGGCTTTCTCTGATTTTCGGTTCTCATGGATAGCCAATCGCTCTCCACATACTTTCACATGGTCATAGCCGTTAATAGCTCCGGAAAGTTCGCACACCCTTTTGCAGAAGGCTTTGTATCGGAGTTCGTGTTTCTGACTTGTTGATGCTGGAACTGGAACAAACACGATGTTCCCACAAGAATTTCCATACTGCGCCACCATACTTGATGCCGTCATTTGTGCCACTGTCTCAAAGGCTCTTCCATCCTTGAAATCATAAACCATCTGCCTGTCGGCAATTTCCTTTTCACCCACGTTCCGGATGCGTTTGGGAAAATATTTGCAGAACCATATCTGCGGCTTTTCCAACTGCTTTCTGATTGTATCGTTCATCTGTGCCATACGTTCTGATTGTTTTCCCTTTTGTCCGCAAGTTTTCAGCTTGCCCGAAGGGATATTTTTTGCTTTTCAGAACGCGGACAGTCAATAAGGCAAATCAAGGAGTGGGAAATACGCTCAACTTGATTGAGGAAGATTTTGTACTACGGATTTGATGTTTGACGATGCCTGCGGCAACTTTGCAAAACAATATCCAGAGAGGCGCAGATGAACAAATGAAACAGGATCCTTTCATTATCATTCTATCCATGAATGTCCGTTTGGAAAATCAGTCCTCGAAATATAAAATGTACACATTTTGAAGTTGACAGCGTTGACAAAGACCAATTCATTGCGTATCAATTATATCAATCCAAGAACCTGCGTTGACAAACGTTGACAGGCGTTGACAAAATCAAGTGCCAATCAAAATATCAAAGCCAAGTGTTGACAAACCATGAGTTATATTTCTTATTCTTTATTTTCTTAAAAAGGAGAAATATATTGTATTACAGGGGTTTTCACACAGCCTTCATTAGCCGTTTCAGGGCTATCACCTTTGTCAACGCTGTCAACCCTGAAATATATGCCTTTTTCTATCTGAGAAAACACATAGTTCTATCTGTACTCTTCGCTAATGAGACCATCACCATAGAATCAAACAAGAGTCCTTCATATTCCCACAAAATCCCACAAATTCCTATATATTCCCATGTTTAACCTCTTGCAGAAGAAGCACATCATCAGTAGTTTTACAAGAAAAACGAATTATGGTGATACGGAGATACCCAAATGAGATGGAGCCGGAACGAACTTATTCCATCAGTGAAGCGGCACGCTACCTTGGCGTTCATAGGTGTACGCTCTATGCCTATATCAACCACCCGGAGCATCCGTTACCTTTTGTCAAAGTGCCGGAAACAGGAAAGCTCATGTTTTACGGAAGAGATTTGACCGTTTACAAAGCCACAGGTCTTCCCAAGAGGGGACGCAAGCGAAAAAATAGAATCGGTTAATTCCGTTTTTCAGAAAGAATCGTCCATATCGGTTTTCCGCTTATAATGTCAGAAAGTTCACAAGCAAGTAACCATGCCTCGGTACGGATATTATCCATATCTTCCACCGCCTGCTGATATCGGGACGGAATTAACGCGCCAGATTTTATCATCCATTCTGCAGCACAAGTCTCCGGCTCGATAGCATCCACAAAGGAAACAATCTCTCGGATTAAGTACTTCATGCTACCATCTTTCGTATCTGCGGTAAAGCAGAATAATACTCCGCTGAGTGTCTTTCGCTGAAAATCGAAAGACACCCTATCCGGCAATTCTTTCACAAATACATTCCACCCATTCTTGGTGGCAATGTTTTCAATAATCAGATTGTTCATATACATATATGGAATAACATTGACCAACTTACATTAATTGCCCCGTTCTATCCAAGAAGGATATGACAGGGCTTTTCTATATTGATTGTTTGAATGATTTTGAAGAGCTATACCTATAATATATAAGTCAGCCATAATCAATAAAGCTACGGCTGACATATATCGTTCAATCTTCAAACTTTGCAAGGAAGTGTTGCAGTCGATGGTCATTCAGCCTATCCAACCGAGTCGGCTGAAAGTTGGGCTGTTGCCGGACTTGGAACTTGCCAAGACCTTGTGCCGTGAGGTCAACCTCCACTTCTGAAAGCTCGTTAAGCGAAACATAGCCGTATTCATCCTCCGCAAGTCCGATGACAATGCCAAACAAAACGGTGTCGTTTCCTTCCGTCTCTCCTTCAAGTATGAACCAACGGATGCCACCGAGAGCAAAAATCGCACAACAAACGGCATTTTTTCCCTTGCCGTCTTGGGAATAAAGAGGAAAACCTTTCAAGGCTTCCTCTAATTGGGGTGTCTTTAACCTGCACATATTAATCAAATTCTATTTCGTCCTCATAAACCTCTATCTCTGCTCCACTGCTGAACTGCACGACAAAGCCTCTTGCAGTCCTGGCGATGATTGTGCCACGATGATAGCCACGCCATGGGGTTATCAATTCACACTGCCGTCCGTATTCCGGGAAATCAGTATCGTTCATTGCTCTTACTTTTTGAAATTGGGGTCATAAATGATTTCACTCTCAATCAGATGTGTGTACGCTTCTGATGCAAGTTGTGAAGCCCACGCATTGCGTTCATCATAAGCACCCTGCTTATAGTTGTATGCTAACTGGCGCATAAAACCGATGAACACCTTGAACATCTGCTGCTGGAGGTAGCGGTGCGCTCTGGTCAGTTCCTTGCCGGTCTGGTCGGCGGAACACATCCGTCCGTTTACGAAGTTGGCGAACTCTTGGGCGAAAGCCTTGTCTTGTTCGGAGACTGTTGCTCCTGAAAATTCCTGATAGTCCATATTGCTACAATTTTAAAAGGTTGCTTGATAATAAATATGCGGATCGGATGATACATTATATATGTAGTCCCCACAGCGCACCAACAGGCACTTGCTGCCATAATAGAGCTTTCTCATGCCTCTCACACTTCCAGTTTTGTGGAAGTTTGGGAAACGGCTTAATCCAGCCCTCATACCTTGCTCAATTGTCATTCTTCTTACTCGCATAATCATTTCGTTTTGGGGTTTCAATTCTTTTCCCTCTTGTGAAGCTCTTTTGAGCCTCTTGGTCGGGAAAAACGTTTTTCGTGCGAAATTCCATTGTGGACAAAAGGGAGAATAAGGCAAGTGTGAGGTCGGAGAGTGCGGACGGAATACCCCAATTTTGGAGGTACGAGAAAATTTGTGGAAGGTTGCCGTCAAGCCCTCCAACCGAAAACGTCAGTGACACTTGACATTTCTCCTGTCCGCAATATCTTTGCGCGATAAAAACGATTTTGACCAAGAAGAACAAATGGTTGTCGAAGGTTCTTGCTCCAAACTTATCCTTTTAAGCACATTGCAGTTGATGCTTCCATACCTCGTTGTCATTGTGAGAACCTGCAAAATGAAACGCAGTGTAGTCTTGTAGGTTCTTCCTATGAACAACGATACGAATTTTATCCGTTGTCAGCAATACATTTTCAGTTGAAGCCAGCTTGGTGTCAATGACACGGAGTAAGCCAACTGGCATAATCTTACGGTTTATGACAGATATGCTGATAAACATTTCGCTCCAATCATGATGTTTTCAATAATAATCACTAACTTTGCGTTGAACATCATAAAATAGATAGTTAAATGAAAGACATAAATCGTATTAAAGTAGTGCTTGTTGAGAAAAAGCGAACGAGTAAATGGCTGGCTGGAGAGCTTGGTAAAGATCCTGCAACCATTTCTAAGTGGTGTACCAATACATCACAACCCGACTTGGCAACTTTAACAAGAGTAGCGCAACTGCTTGATGTAGATATTAGCGATCTCCTTAATAAAACAGAAAGGGAATAATATGACTAAGGATAATAGTCCATATACAGCCACCATTACAGGATGTTCTTTCCTTTTTAATGAGTTCTTGCGTATTTTGCCTTTGCTGATGTCCGAGAATTGCATGGAACTCATCAAAGAAGAAATCCAACATAACCGTCTGCTGCAAGTCAATTCTCAAAAGGCGCGTCAGACTTTTATGGGAGAATTTAAACGCCGTTACAATGCGGTTCCCGCTTTTTTTTGGAAGGAATTTCAAGGAATGAGCGAACAAGGGCAAAAGGCAGGATTGCTATACGTCATTTTGAAAGCCTATAAACTAGCGTTCGATTTTCATTTCAATGTTACCATCAAGCATTGGAACTCCATTGACCAGTCTCTCACAAAGAATGACCTCATGATGGAGTTCAACGAAATTTCTGCCAAAGACAAGTTTGTAGATGGTTGGACTGATAATACGAAATCACGCTGTGCCAGCCAATATCTGACCATCCTTCGCCAAGCAGGTATGTTAAGTGAGAAAAGTGCGGAGCTGCATCCTCTACATCTTGAACCGGCAGATTATGCTTACTATATACATTCCGGTGAAGAATGGTTCTTAGAAGCATGCCTGCTTTATCCTTACGAAATCAGTAACATAAAATCAGAACTCTTATGACCAATATGACGATAGAACAGCTGTATGATTATCTCAACAGCCCGGATTTCCAAAAGGCGGATGGTAACATTTTCTACAATTACTATATCTACCAATACCCAGCCTCCAAGGAATACTTGATGCGGCAACAAATTGTAGATTTCAAAGAGAAACTAGAACGTCCGACCACCTATATCAACGCCATGATATTGGATTTGTTTCAAGTGTTCTGTGATTACTTGAGTGAGGAAAAATTTGGCGACAGAAGTTTGTTGGAAGATACGTTGGAAGAAGATCAAGCCCATCCGAACATGGTTACTACCGAATTGACGACCGAAGCCAATTCGGACAATTTCATTCATTATGTAAATGAAAGAATCAAGGCGCACATTACACAAAACGACGGGTTGAACCATCCTTATGTGTTTGTGCACGGCATTGGCAAGATGTTTCCCTATCTACGCACCAATGTCTTCCTGACCCGATACGAAAAGTACAATGATACTTCATTATATAAGATTATACTTTTCTATCCCGGCCATCAAGAAGGCAACTCTTTCAGCCTTTTTGATACCTTGCCGGATTCTCATACCTATAGAGCTATCTTATTAGTAAACAAATAAAAGACACCCGATATGCAATTTAAAGATTTATACGAGAAAGGACTTGACCGTAAGGTAAATCCTGCTGTGTCTGCCTCCGATTTAAGCGAAGACACAGTTCTCACCGAAATTGTTGAATATGTATTTACCCAAGAGATTATAGCCAATCTTTACAATATACTGCTGAATGTCAAGATAAACCAAGGCAGCCATATCGGTATATGGATCAATGGCTATTATGGATCAGGTAAGTCTCACTTCTTGAAATATGCAAGCTATTGCCTTTCCGGTAAAAAAGAATATCGGGAAATGGCTTTCATGCGTCTGTATGAAGCCACGCAAGAAATCATGCACAGCAATACAGACCTGACCACCATTGAGCAAGCCGGCGTCTCTCTGTCAGAGTTGAAGTCTTTGCAAAAGTGGTATGTGGAGCAGGCACAAGTGGAGATGGTGATGTTCAACATCGGCGATGTACACGATGCGAATTCCGACTCTTCAACCACCTTCACCCATATCTTTTGGAATCAGTTCAATGCGCAGCGCGGCTACAACTCTTTCAACTTGGCGTTGGCACAATACTTAGAGAAAGCATTGGATGATGACGGTAAGTTTCAAGCGTTTAAAGACTACGTCAAGGCGAAAGGCTATGACTGGGAACGCAACATTTCCCGTTTCGCCGCCGGACGATTGGACCTCGCCTTGCAGATGGCAAAAGAAGTGGACCCGCAACTTGCCACCGACGTTATCCGTACCAAGATTGTAAACAACGACATCAATCTTTCCGTAGAAGCCTTTGCACAGGAAATGAAGGAGTACTTGGATAGCAAGAACGATCGCAATTTCCGCATCATCTTCTTTGTGGATGAAGTCAGCCAATTCATTGGTCAGCACCAAGACCTGATTCTTCAACTTCAATCCTTAGTGAAGCGTTTAGACGAAGTCTGCGAGTCAAAGGTCTGGATAGCTTGTACCGCCCAGCAATCACTAGAAGAGGTGGTCACTGCAGTTGGAGGTAGCGCGACAGACCCTAACAATCAAATCGGGAAGATCTTGGGTAGGTTTGAAGTCCGTGCCTCTTTGCAAGGGACTTCTCCCGAATACATTACCCAAAAGCGTATTTTGGACAAGAAAGGAGAAGCAGAAATCGAATTGGCGAATATCTATGAGAAGGATAAGGCGAAACTCGATGCACAGTTTGTTTTGCCCAGCACCTATATGGCTTATAAGAATAAAAGCGACTTCGTTGCCTTCTATCCCTTTGTGCCCTATCAGTTCCAACTGATTATGAAAGTGCTCGACTCTTTCGTGAACATGAACTATGTAGATAAGCAAGTGAAAGGAAACGAACGTTCGCTGCTGAACATCACCTTCTCCATTGCCAAAGACACGGCAAATCTGGAAGTGGGTGAGTTTGTTCCTTTCGACAAGTTCTTCGGCCCCATGTTCCAAGGCTCTATGCAACATCTGGGACAGCGTGCAATGGAGAATGCCCGTCAAGCTCTTAATCTGATTGAAGACGAGAAGCAGAAAGAGTTTTATCGGAGAGTCGTCTATGTATTGTTCATGGTATGCAACCTGAGCGAGCAAGACAAGCAGACCTTCTCGGCAACGATAGACAACCTCGTCACCCTTCTGATGACCAAAGTAGATGCTTCCAAGGCTGCCATCAAGAATGAAGTGAGCAAGGTGCTCGACTTCCTGATGGATAAATCTGTTATCCGGAAGATTAAGACCGATACAGGAACTGAAATCTATGACTTCTATACGGAAGAAGAGTCTCAGGTGGCACAGATTATCAAGAACCAACAGGTAGACAGCAACACCTACTCGGAAGAGTTGTACAAAATCATCTACAACCATTTGGGCTTTAGTGCATCCAGCAATAAGGAATCGTTTGGCACCCGAAGTTTCAATGTAGGCGGTAATGTGGATGGTCGTTCTTGTCTTTCCAACAATGCCGACATCTATGTGGACTTCCTGACTACGGCAGCCACCGAACTGCCCGACCAGTTTGCGTTTAACAACCTGAAGAACCATTTGGTGTTCTTTCTCTATCCCCAATTCAAAGAGAATGAAGAGCTGCGTCGCAACTTCCTGGATTATTGCCGTGTGCAGAAGTTCGCTCAAGAACCTGCTATCAGCGAAGAGCGGCAGCGCACCAAACGTATCTTCCAAGATAGAGCCAAGGATATGTACAACAAGGATATTCTTCCTGCATTCCAGCATATCCTTGACACCTGCCCAATCATTTCCGGCAGTAATGTATTGTCTGCTTCCGAACTGGGTACGGCTAAGAGACAGGAACGATACAAGACAGCCCTCAGTCGTCATCTGAATGGATTGTACCCCTTCGCCCAAATGGTAACTGCTCCCGAGTTCCCCAAAACGCCAAGTGAGCTTTCTGCTAAAATCCTTCGTTCCACCGAAGCCTCTTTGTTGGTGACTTCCTTGTCCATTCCGGAAAAGAAGGTGAAAGATTACTTGGAGCGCTCGCCGCACGATGTAACGGTAGCCGATGTCATCCGTCAATTTGCCAAAGAGCCCTACGGCTGGTCGGACTGTGTAAGCATTTACATAGTCAATGAATTGGTACGACGTCATCTGTATGCCTTCAACTACAATAACAATCCGAACGTGACACGCGAAGAGACGGCTCGCAACATTGTGAAAGAGGCGGCAAAGTTCACGATCGAAGCTGCCAAGGCTATCCCTCAGGAGGTGCTGAACAACTTCATCGAGGCATGGAAGCACATCTTCAATGTCATGACGGTGGCAGGCAGCAACGACGAAACGGAACTGTACCGCAACTGCAAGGAGACAGAAAACAGCGCACTGAACACATTGCTGAAGAACTACCGCACATTGGCAAGAAAGCTATCCGATTGCCCCTTCGCCCGCACCATTGACCAGGCAATAGAGATGATGGAAGGTTGGCTTGCCATTCGCGACCATAAGACATTCTTTGTCACTATCACCGATGCACGTGATGAAGCAGCAGCGATGTTCGACCAATGCAAGAACATCAACCAGTTCGTCAACGAGCAGTTCGACAACTATCAGGGTATTAAACAGTTCTTGGCTGCCAACCACGACAACTTTACCTTCTTGACCGAAGCCCAACAGCAAACGGTAGAGAAGCTCAAAACTATTGTAGCGGACCGAGAGCCGTGGGAATCGCTTCCCTCTTACATGAAGATGAAGCGCAACCTGAACGGACAACTACAAGAGTGCAAAGCCGCACTGGTTGCCCGTATTCAGGAAAACTACCGGAAAGTGTTTGATGAGCTGGACGAATACGCAAAGTCAGTCAACGTATCACCCGACAAGTATGCCAACCGCGATTCCGTCATCGCTCGTTTGACTACCTCGAACAACTTCTTCGCATTGAGCACCAATGCCGATACGACCAGGTTCTACGAAGAGGAAACGGCAAAGATTAACCGCGCTATCGTCGTCCCCACTCCACCGAAACCATCCGACAACAGTCCGGTAGTGGCAAAAGAGCCGACACCACGCATCCGTAAAGTGGTGCATCTACACACCCACCACCCCTCTCCTATTCGTACCGAGCAGGACGTAGACCACTATTTGCAGAGCCTGAAAGAGCAGTTGATGCTGCATATCGGCGAAGACAAAGAGATTATCATCAGCTAAAAGCAGAAAAGTATGGAAACGAATAAACTAAAGAAATTTGCTACCGAAGCACGCAATATACTGATTCAAGGAGTCGTCCAGCGTTTCTTGGCGTTGGGCTTCTCGCCGAAGGGTGTAGCCACCGAAGAGCCGCAACTGTTTGAGGGCGGTGCCACCTTTATGGGGGAAGTGGTATCGACCGACTTCTACCACAAATGGACCTCCCTGCACCATGCAGTCCAGGCCAAAGGCATTAAAGTGATAGCCGAAGAGGCTGCCTACACCTGGTTCAACCGACTGGTTGCCATTCGCATCATGGTGAAGAACCAGCTCATCGCCCCCGTATTGGCATACGAAAGTGAAGAGATCCGCATCCCCGTATTGGTGAGCGAAGCCCGCCAGGGACGCATCCCACCCATGGACGAGCGCAGCCGGGAGATACTGGCGGAACTGCTGAACGACGACAGCCAGACGAACGAACAGTTCAGCCTGCTCATCGTGGCTTTCTGCCATGCCACTCCTATCATCAACCAGTGTTTCGGGCAGATTGCGGACTACACGGAACTGCTGCTGCCTGCCAACATCTTGGCGGAAGGCGGTTTTGTGGACTTGCTCAACCACACCCAGTTTATTTCCGAGGAGGACTATCATTCGCCCGAGCTGATTGGCTGGCTCTACCAGTTCTATATCTCCGACCGCAAGGACGAGGTCTTTGCCAAGAAGGGGAAGTTTGAAGCGGACGAGATTCCTGCCGCCACACAGATATTCACCCCCAACTGGATAGTGAAGTATATGGTGGAAAACACCTTGGGACGCATCTACTTGGACAACAACCCCTACAGCGACATCAAGCAGGAGATGCGCTATCTGGTAGCGGCAGAGGCTACCGGCGAAGCCCTGCCTATTGACGACTTGGCAGAGATGAAGGTGGCGGACTTTGCCTGCGGTTCCGGTCATATCCTCAACGAGTGTTTCGACCTTCTCTTCAAACTGTATGTAGAAGAGGGCTACAACCGTCGCAAGGCTATCGAAGACATCTTCCTGAAAAACATCGTCGGTATCGACCTCGACATGCGTGCCAAGCAGTTGGCACAGTTTGCCTTGCTGATGAAAGCTTGCCAGAAGGAGGTCTCTTTTAGGGACGGCAAGGTGATGCCCCGCATCTACGACATCCCCCGTTGCGACCGCTATACGTGGCGCGACATGCACGGTCATTTCGAGAGTTTCTACCAACTTGCCGGCTGCAACCACCCCGATGAGATAGACGAGGCCTTCCAACTGTTGGAGCAAGCCGATACGTTGGGCAGCATTATCAAGTTCTCCGTCAGCGAGGAGACGGAGGCATACATGAGACGCTGCATCCAATGTTATGAAGCAAATCCCGCTCACGATGCAGCCTTTACGCCTTTGATAGATGGCTTCCGCTTTATCTTGGCTTTGACGGATAGGTATGCGGCGATTTGTATGAATCCGCCCTATATGGGGGGAGGCAATATGAATGAGGTGCTAAGTAAATATGTGAAGAAGAATTATGAAGAGGCAAAGGCAGACCTTTTCTCCGTATTTATGGATGTGGCTATCCAACGCTTGCAACCGCACGGACGTTATAGCATGATTAATATGCAAAGCTGGATGTTCCTCTCCTCTTTTGAGAAACTTCGCAAAAACGTATTGGATAATTATTGCATTGAAAGCATGCTTCATTTGGGTCCACGTACCTTTGATGAACTGAGTGGTGAGGTGGTACAAAACACGGCTTTCGTGATTGCTAAACAGACTTCTAAGCAAGGAGGAACATACTTCCGTTTGGTAGATGGCAAATGTTGTGCTGATAAAGAGGCTATCTTCTTGCAGGCAAAGGCAGAACATATAGATAAGGTATATTATCCCAATGTACCACAAGCCAATTTTGAGAAGATTCCGGGGTGTCCGATTGGGTATTGGCTTAGTACAATATTCATTTCTATTTTTGAAAACAATCCTACGATTGAGGAGACTGTATCTACAAAATTGGGAATGTCAACCAATGACAATAATAGATTCCTAAGAGAATGGTTTGAGATTTCACAAGCTAATTTTTGTACTACACAAAAGAACGGTGTAAAACCTGGAAATTTTAAATGGTATCCGTATAGCAAAGGCGGTGGTGCTAGGAAATGGTATGGGAATGTCCTTGAAGTTATTAATTGGGCTAATGAAGGTAAAGAATTAAGAGATTTAGCATCATCTCTATATGGTTCATGTACTCGAACTTACAAAAATTCTCAGCATTTCTTTAAAGAAGCTATCACTTGGAATTTAATAGCTTCTGGAGGAAAGAATGCATTTCGTTTTCTTAACGAAGGAGCAGTTTTAGGAGATGCAGGTCCCGTATGTTTTGCAGGAAATAAAATGCATTATTATCTAGGGCTTCTCAACACAAAAATCGTATCGGAAATTCTAAGCTTAACAAATCCAACAATAAACTGCAGTACAGGAGTAGTAAATAAAATTCCTGTTATACAGATTTCAAATGAAAAAGTAGAACAAGATGTTCAACAAAACATCTCCATCTCCAAGCAAGACTGGGACGCCCACGAAACCTCCTGGGACTTCCAGCGCAACGAGCTTCTCTCCATTGACGAATCCACCTATATGGACAACATCAACTACCAAATAGAGATGCACGAGAAAGAGACCGGCGAACAACTTTGCATCGACCCTGCCGCTCCCCGATTGGGAAGTCTGGAATGGCGTATGGAGCAATACAAGCAGAAATGGGAACAGAAGTTCATGCAGCTTCATGCCAATGAAGAAGAGCTGAACCGCCAGTTCATCGACATCTACGGCTTGCAGGACGAGCTGACGCCCGATGTTCCGCTGGAAGAGGTGACCATTCTGCAACAAGGAGAAATCACGATACAATCTTAAAAACAGGAAGAATGGACAAAACAGAAAAACTATATCAAAAGTGGCAGGATTTGCAGCCATTGTCGGAACGCAAGCAGTACCTACTAAGCCAACGCTTCACGGTGGATTACAACTTCAACAGTAACCATATGGAAGGGAATACGTTGACATACGGGCAAACTGAGCTATTGCTGCTGTTCGGAAAAGTAAGTGGTGAAGGCGATTTGAAAGACTTTAATGACATGAAGGCAAGCCAAGTTGGATTGAAAATGATGGAAGAAGAAGCTAAGCAACCGAGCATGCTTCTTACTGAAACTTTTATCCGCCAATTACATCAGACCTTGCTTCGTGAAGATTATACCGTGTATCGTTCACTGCCCGGAGGCGGACAAACCAGCTACACCATCCATGCAGGACGTTACAAAACACGTCCCAACAGTGTCATAACCCGCTATGGCGACCGATTTGAATATGCCTCACCGGAAGAGACTCCGGCACTGATGACCGACTTGGTGAACTGGTTCAACGAAGCGGAATCGGCAGGCAAGATGACTCCGGTGGAACTTGCCGCGCTGTTCCATTACCGCTATATCCGCATACACCCATTTGAAGACGGCAACGGTCGCATTGCCCGATTGATGGTGAACTACATTTTGTCGCGCCACGGCTGGCCCATGGTTGTGGTGAGAAACAAGCGGAAAAATGAATACATTGATGCCTTGCATGAACATAGTAGTTGGCCCCATTCCTTCGGCAGGAGCACACGCTACGTTGGCACAGGCTCAACGTTTTGTCAGATACTTCAAATCGCTGGTAGAGAAAGAACTTAAATACTACATTGACTTTGCTACGGAAACTTCTCCCAATGTGTGGTGGTACGATGGTGATCGCATCGTGTTCCGAAGCGATTCGAGCACATTGCTTCTCCATGCCATGCAGCAGCGACCGGACATCACTATCGAAGATTTGGGTAAAGAGGCAGGCATCGTCCCGGCTGCTGTCAAAAAGCAATTGAAGCAGATGACGGACAAAGGTTATATCCAACGTCGTAATAAAGATGATAGCTGGCATGTGCTTGCCACATCTTCTTTATAACAGTGTATAAAATCACGTCTGAAGGTAGCTATGGTATACGTTCAGACGTAAAAACAGGATTAAAAATGGAAACGAAACAACAAAAACAACATATCGTATGGCACGACGATGCCATCATCAAACAGTTTATCAGTTATGCCGTGGGTTGCATGATGGGCAGATACTCCATCGACAAACCCGGGCTTATCCTTGCCAATCAGGGAGACGGCGTGAAGGAATATGAAGAACAGATTCCTGACAGCCGTTTCCAGATAGATGATGACGGCATTATCCCATTGATGCCCTCGGACGCAGACTTTGCCGACAATGCCACCGCCCGTTTCAAGGAGTGGCTGCGCATCACGTTGGGAGAAAGCGACATGGTGGACAATCTGAATCATGTAGAGAAATGCTTGGGCAAAAGCATTGACGACTATTTCGTGAAGGACTTTTGGAAAGACCATAAGAAGATGTATCAAAACCGCCCTATCTATTGGCTGTTTGCATCGAAGAAAGGCGCTTTCCAGTGCATCGCCTACATGCACCGCATGAACCCCTATACGGCAGAAAGCATCCGTACCAAATATCTGTTGCCGCACATCGAATGGCTCGTACAGAGGCAAAACGATATGAAGGAAAACGCCGCCAACCTGACATCCGTGGAACGCAGGAAACTCGATGCCATCGGAAAACAGATAGCAGAGTGCCGCGAATACCACGAACGCCTGCATGTCATTGCCGACCAACAAATCGAGTTTGATTTGGACGATGGCGTAGTGGTGAATTATGCGAAGTTCGGGGATGTGTTGCAGAAAATCAAATAGCAAAGATAAATTATATGTTTGAAAAACTTATCAGATTAGTTCGGAAGGCAAAGGTGTCACTATTTATCGGAGCTGGCTTCTCTATTGAAGCCAACGCTCCATCTGTGTCCAAATTAAAAAGTCTTATCCTTGCAGAATTTGATAATAACGAGCAAAGGAAAGCACATGAAAGCGATGATCTGGCTGAATTGACAGATTTTTTTGTGGAAGAAATATGTTCGGGTAGTAGAAATGAACTAATTTCTATTATGAAACAGGCATTTGAATTTACTCCTACTTGCATGGATGACCATAAAATGCTTGCAAACATACCTCATTTTAATAAGATATTTACCACAAATTATGACACCTTACTGGAAGATTCATATCCCGTATCAGAAAGGGATGTGGTTCGCAATGATGAAAATTGTGCTTACCTGAATAAACCTACTGCGATTTTCAAGGTTCATGGGGACTTCATTTCCCCGGATTCAGTAGTAATCACAACTAATGATTATAACCAGTTTAAGAAAAATCGACCTAACCCATCCATGTGGAAATTGGTTGAAACGGAGTTCCTAACCAAGAACATCCTCTTTATAGGTTATAGCCTTGAAGACAATAATATATTGGATTTAATAAAAACTATATCCAAAAATATCAAACGCAATCAAAAAGAGATGTTTCTGATTGCTCCCAATGTACCATCTGCCAAACAGCAACAACTCAAAAAGATGGGAGTAACTTATTTTGATGCTGTTGCCAAAGATTTCCTGCAAGAATTAACCCAAAGTCTTGTAGAAAACATAAGTGATGATTTTCGTCATAATAATATTTCAGCAGAAATATACACCAGATTTTATCATCAACATAGGTGTAACCCGATTGTTTCAGTGCAGCCAACTGGCGACAATCAAATTAGAGGAGTAGAACCTTTTGCGGGAGAAGAATTGACCCATAAAATAGATCTGCGGGTAAGTTCCTCTATTGGAGAAAAGATAAAGGAATCAGATTTTGAAAAAGTCGGAGAGTATTTAGAAAATAATACTTTCTACAAAGGAGCACGAGTGCCGTGCATTCGTATTGCAGGAGAAGATTTATTAAATTGTGCACACTCTGTAAATGGTGTAGTCCTTCATAATCAAATCCGAGAGGTTATTATTGGACCGACTGAACATCAGCTTAATCTTACCATTCGTATTCCACAAAAAGGATTCTTTGAATCAGTTATTGCCAAATGCTATCATATAAGTGAAACCAAATCACTTATGTACATAGACTGCCATATATTTGATTTGGCAATTACTTTAATTCTTTTGGAGCCGAAAGGTGTAAATGTTACATTTAATTTTGACTTTAAGAAGAAATACAAAGACTGTAACGAAGCATTGAAATGGATAGAAGTGCCTATTGCATTCTTTTCCGGTGAAGAGGTGTTTATAAAAGAACTTACCTCTGAACCATTTAAGTCAAGTAACCCTAAAGAATTTAAAGATTGCCATTTCAATGAATTTAAAGAATACTACTCTAACATAAAAGAAATTGAACAACTAACAGAACAAAAATTCTCCGTTTACCATGAGTACACAGAAGAGCGTTTCAGATATGCACGTATTGTGACTTCATTTCTCAAGCATGAATGTGTTCGCTATAAAAATGAAAAATATAAGACTTTTCAAATAAACACTGGACGTGATTCTTTTACAGGAGAGATACCTATAAACAAAGAACTATTAATAGTATCTTCTGAAGAGAAAGGATTAACAATAGATCTAAATGAAAAAACCTTTCAAATTCCATATATACATCGTATTTTCAACGGATGTATGATAAAATCTGTTTCTCCTCAAAACGAAAAACTGATAGCAATGGAGACAGAGTATAATCAGTCATGTTATCAGGTACTGTATTCAAAAAATCCATGTAATGTTGAGTTTCCGGATTTGAAACTCTTTACATCATGTAACAAATAAATAAAAATAATAATGAAGGCTATACAAGATAAAATATACGCTTATTTTGAGCGGAATCCGTTGTTGAAAGTATTATTCATTTTCAACGATCCTTTTCTGCATGAAGACCTGCAAGGTATGTCTTGGGAAACAGATTTCTTGTATGCAGATTTCAAGGGCGATTGGTTTACTACCAAATATAAACTCGACCATGACTGGGCGGACAAGAAAGTTGTACTCTATATGGATATGCCCTCTCCATTGAAACAGAAATCCTTGCAAGAGAAATTCCCACTGATGGATGTGCTGGCGGCCAATATGGAGTATTGTCCGTTGGATTATGCGGCCTTTATGCAACAGTATCATTTGCCAGCCTCCATGACTACCTTTGTGGAGAAGAACTTGCAGCTGTTGCAATCCACCGCTATCATGCGTCTGTTGCAGCCCTATTACGATGAGGGTACTATCCAGAAAGAGATTGCCATAAGGGGACTTCTCTCTTACTTCCTCCATCAACAGCGTGTATTGGAATGGGATGCCATTCTGATTCATCTCCTGATGCTGGGACGCGAAAGTGAACAAAAAAAGCGGTTGGACTTCTTTACCAAATTGAGAAATACTCCTCTTGTCAAAGAAGCGTTGGATAGCAAACTGCTGGATATATTCGGTGTAACGTATGACGACAATACCCCTGACAAAGTATCAAAGATTATCCAAATCTTGAAATACAATGCCATCGTCCAAAACCTCTCGCCGATAGAAGCAGACAATTACAAAGCCAACCGGATAAACAACGCTGTGGCATTGCAGCAAATGAATCGGATATTAGAACTTGCTCTAAGCAATCCTAAATCAGCAGAAGCATTTATGGAAACGCTTCATGAATTAGGGCAAGATATTCGGGACGAGGAAATCATCCGCTGGTATGGAACAGAGGCTGACTATTATTTCATCCCGGAACAACTATGCACAACTATTCTGAAAACGCTGTTAGAAAGCTGTTTGCCGGACGAGCCCCAAAAGGTGTTGAAACGGATAGAGAGCCTGAATTTACCACACTATAATGACAGTGAATTGAATTCGGTAATGGATTATATCATCCTCGTGGCTCGCCTATACGAACAAATATCGGCGGAGGTCTGCACACCTGCCACGCCAGATGAGTATGTCGCACGGTATGAATCAGATTACTATCTGATAGATCAACTTTATAGGTGGACCATTGAAGCTTACTACAAGATTCTTCCTACCTGTTCTCTGTATGACACTGCGCAAGAGGTGAAGAAAACCGCAGACAACAGCTATGCCAAATGGTGTAATCGATTGAACCTGGAATGGACACAGTGCATACAAGATGCCGGAGGAGCGAATGCTTTACATGTACTCAAGCAACAGGACTTCTATTCAAACATCATCCGTCCTATACAAAAAAAGGTGGTGGTCATTGTCTGCGATGCCTTGCGTTATGAGCTGGCGGCAAACTTGGTACAGGAACTTGCCAAATCACGCCACATCGCCAAACTTGGTGCAGCACTTGCTATGCTCCCTACTGAAACAAAATTCTGTAAGCCCTCTCTGTTGCCTCACAAGAGCTTAACCCTGTTTGGAACAACCGATGAGCAAAATATGTGCGTGGATAATAAGTTACTAGACAGCACACAAAAGCGTTCGGAGTTTCTGCAATCTTATCGGGATAAATCTATATGTGTGTCCTTTGAAGAAGTAGCACAATATAATCAAGAGAAGAACCGGAAAATTTTTAAAAACTCCCTGGTTTATATCTTCCATGATAGCATTGATACCAGCGGGCATGACGGTACAGGAAAACAAATCGTAGCAGGATGTACACAAGCCGTACAGGAATTAAGCATACTTGTGTCCAAAATACTCTCATCGTACAACGTGACCGAAGTGTACGTTACAGCCGACCATGGCTTTATCTTTAATGATATGGAGATGGCAGAGAAGGACAAACTTAAAGTGACAGACGAGTTTCTGGAAAAGAAATCTCGTTATTACCTGACTACATCCGCTCAGGCAATACCTCATATCGTGAAATATCCATTGAGCGATGCTTCAGGAATAGACAATGCAGAAGGAATGTATGTAGCGGTACCCGAAGGGACCAACCGATTGGCAGCACCGGCAGGCGGTTATATCTTTGCTCATGGAGGAGCTGCCCTCCAGGAAATAATTATCCCGGTTATCACTTGCCGCCAAGAGCGCCAAGACAACAAACAACCTGTTGGAGTGATATTGTTAGACCGTAGATTGTCTATCATTTCATCCCGATTACGGTTCAAATTGCTGCAAACAGAGGCGGTCAATATGGATATGAAAGAGCGCGTCGTAACGGTCGGGCTATATGTCAACGACAAACCTGTAACCGCCATTCAACAAATCCTATTGGATAAGACAGAGCAGTTGCTCGATGCCCGGAAAATCTCCGTGGACTTGACTCTCAACCGGCATGTTGATGCCAAAGTGTTGCAACTGAAAGTCTATGATGTGGAGGATAGCATGAATCCTATCATCAAAGAGAATGTGACTAATAATACACTAATTGAAAACGATTTCGACTTCGCATGATGACACTACAAGAAAAGATATTAGATGCCTTTATTGGCAAAGTGGTTCGTAAAGACTTGGCTTTTCAAGTGAAAGGGAACCTACCTGTTCCCACTTACGTATTGGAATACTTGTTGGGACAGTATTGTGCCAGTGATGACCCTCAGATTATTGAGGAAGGAGTAGAAAAGGTGAAGACGGTTATCCGTAACAATTACATCAGCCGTGCGGAAGCAGACCTGATAAAAGGTCGCATTCGTGAGCGTGGATCTTATACAGTGATTGATAAGATAACAGCTACACTTAACGACAAGCAAGACCAATATGAAATCGCATTTGCCAATTTGGGATTGAATAAAATTCCTATCGGAGACAGCATCGTACAGCGTAATCCTAAGCTGTTGTCCGGAAATGGAGTGTGGAGCATAGTCAAAATAAACTACCTTTCCGGTGAAGATGTTCATATTCGTTGGGAAATTCAATCACTAAAGCCGATTCAGATTTCCAATATTGACTTGGATGAATACATTGACCAAAGGGAGAAGTTTACGACAGAAGAGTGGATTGACTTACTGATGCACACCATTGGTCTGAATCCTGAGAACTTGAACCGCCGAGAGAAGTTCATTGCTTTGGCAAGGCTTTTACCGCATATTGAAAACAACTTCAATTTTGTAGAGCTGGGGCCTAAAGGTACTGGTAAATCACATGTGTATCAAGAATTTTCTCCTTACTCTGTTTTAGTGAGCGGTGGAGACGTAACCAGTGCCCGTCTGTTTGTCAAGATGTCAGGAAATAAAGAGTTGCTGGGATTGGTGGGCTACTGGGATGTGGTAGCTTGGGACGAATATGAACAAAAGCCTCATCGTTCCATCGAAGCAAAGTTGGTTGATACGATGCAGAATTACTTGGCAAACAAATCTTTCAATCGTGGTAAAGGGACGCATGAAAGCACGGCATCTATGGCATTCGTAGGCAACACGAAACACACTGTGCCCTATATGCTCAGGAACTCCCATCTATTTGAATCTATTCCTTCCGATTTCTTGCAGACGGGAGCCTTCTTAGACCGTATTCATCTCTATAACCCCGGTTGGGAAGTGAAGGTTTTGAAGAAGAGTTCCTTCAGTACAGGTTACGGTCTGATTACAGACTATATATCCGCCATTCTGCATGAATTGCGTAACATTGATTACTCGGGCAAACTGAACCAATATGCAAAATTCAGCGGAACGCTATCCGAACGCGACCACAATGCGATACGTAAGACCTTTTCCGGCTTCTGCAAACTTATCTATCCGAATAGTGTGATGACAGACGAAGAAGCCAAGGAACTGATTGATTTTGCCGCAGAGTCACGCAAGCGTGTAAAAGACCAGCTCTATATCATTGACACCACTTTCTGTGCAGAGCCTGCCAAATTTGAATACACTTGGTTAAAAACAGGTGATATAATCAAGGTAGAGACATTGGAAAATTTGGAACACAATCATCGGAATGTGATTGAACAAGCAGCAAGCAACACCGAAGAGATGACAGAAGCGACAGCCGATGAAACAACCGATACGAAAAAAACAGCACTGGTCGCTCGTGAAGCAAGACCACGCATAAAACCTTTGGTAAGCACCATGATTTCTATTCGTGAAAATCAAGGAGGAGTCACATACAAAGGGCTATTTGGCGATTATCTACGTGATGCAAAAGAAATCACTTTAGTAGATCCATTTATCCGTCAACCCTACCAGATTGACAACTTAGTCGATTTCATTCAAATGGTTAGAGAAGTAACTGTCCAACAAGATACTATCAAAATCCATCTGAGTACACAAAATGAAGATGACGAAAAAGTAGCGGAAGTAATTGATAGTTTTACAGAGTTGGCTGACGAGCTTCTCCCATTGGGCATTGAATTTACCTACGATTTCAAAGCCAATCATGACCGTTTAATTCAAACTGATACGGGATGGTCTATCACATTGGGACGCGGATTGGACATTTTTGAGAAGTTTGGTCGATTCTCCTTAGGAAGAGCCAATCAAATGAATCGTCGTTGTAAAGCATTTAATGTATCTATAAATAAAATCCAAAAAAAGGAAATACAATTATGAGTCATATTACAAATATAACAATCAAAAATTATCGTGGTATCAAAGAACTTACTCACGACTTTGGCTCTGAAAAGTTTATTGTATTAATAGGCCGTGGAGATTCCGGTAAAAGTACAATTTTATCTGCAATCTATGCTGTTCTATCACCAGCTTGGAATATGACATTTAGTGATCTTGATTTTCATAATCAAGACACAACACATCCTATAGAAATATCATTAACAATAAAAGAGTTACCCATTGAGTTGTTAAAAGAATCGAAATATGGTCTATACATTCAGAATGATTTAAATCAAAATACGACTTCTGACGAATTGTCTATTATAATAATGCTTACAGTAGATGAGACATTGGAACCACATTGGGCAGTAAAAGCTCGAATAGACTCAGATATTGATGACAAACCAATTTCAGGCTCCGATAGAGCCTTATTAGCCGCAAATTTTATTACCGACTATACAGACAACCAATTTGCTTATAACAGACAATCTCCACTTTACACTCTTACGAAAACAAAACTAGAGGATAAAAATACTATTGAGCATGTAAAATCAGAACTAATCCGCTCAATGACAACTTCCGTAAAAGCAGAACAAATACAACCCTTAAATGCCCCTTTAGAGGACCTAAAAAAAACAGCAGAGAAATTAGGATTAAATATCATTGATTTATGTGCTCAAATTGACATTAAGGAAAATCCTTACACAGGAAATAGTATTGCATTACATAGTGAATCGCTGCCGTATCGACTTCGTGGTAAAGGTAGTAAGCGACTTATGTCTATTGCCATACAATTTGAGTTAACTAAACAAGGTGGTATTGTTATGGTTGACGAATTAGAACAAGGCCTAGAACCGGACAGAATAATTACATTAATTAGAATTTTGAAAGAGACTACTACAGGACAAGTGTTTATAACAACTCACTCTCTAAATGTTGTATTAGAAGCAGAATGTAACAACCTATTTGTAGTAAATAAAGGAGCTAAATTTTTAAATATTCTTGATGAAAAACTTAATGCTTGCCGCCGTTCTAATCCCCAAGCTCTGTTTGCAAAGAAAATTATATGCTGCGAGGGAAAAACTGAATTGGGTTTTATTCGTGCAATTGATGATTGGATTCAAAAAAAATACCACACAACACTTTCCGCAAAAGGTGTTGTAATCGTAAATGCTGCTGGAGGAAGTAATATGTTTACTTATGCCAAATTGTTGAAGGACTTAGGTTATGATACCTGTGTATTTGCTGATGATGACAAACCTAATGAATTGAAAACAGAAAAGAAGAAATCAGAAGAGGCAGGTATAAAACTATTTCTTTGTGAATCTGGCAATTGTCTCGAACGTCAAATTATTATGGATTTACCATGGAATTCCGTTTTTGACATCATAAAATGTTCACAAGAAGGTTTTCCCTATTCTAACATTCTATTATCAAATGATTTTATCTCAAGAATGAGTCATACAACAGAATTACAAAAACAAAAAGAAATACGAAATGAGATTATTGAATTATCAATAAAGAAGAAATATGAATGGTTTAAGCATATTCCTGGTGGAGAATTTCTTGGCTCTACCATTATTAAAGCATATGATGAATTAGATGATAATTGTAGAATGAAACAAAATGTAAAATCATTATTAAAATGGTGCAACATAGAAAATGATTGATTGGAAAGAATTCATAGAGTGTAATCGTGCTTTATTAATAGCACCTGCTGGGCATGGTAAAACCACGGCAATAGCTGATTGCTTATTATCATGTCCGGAAAATTCATGTCAATTAGTATTAACCCATACTCACGCTGGAATTGCATCACTGCGAACTAAATTTCGACAAAAGAATATCCCTACAAACAAATATCAATTAGAAACAATTACTGGATTTGCACAGCGGTATGTTTTAAGTTATCTTGGTTCAACAGTACTTCCAAGTGAAGAAGATAAAGAATATTTTAGTATAGCAGTAAACAAATGTTGCGATTTGCTAAAATCGAATATTATTCAGTTCATACTCAAAGCTTCTTACAATCGAATATTTGTAGATGAATATCAAGATTGTACAATAGACCAGCACAATATGATTATGAACTTGGCACACAGTCTTCCTCTTCATGTATTAGGTGACCCTTTACAAGGTATTTTCTTTTTTGAGAATAAACCATTAGTAGATTTCAAGAAGGATCTTGATTCGTTTAAATGTTTTAAATTCCTTAATCATCCTTGGCGCTGGGAAAAAAGTAATCCTGCTCTTGGACAGTGTATTTTAAACATAAGGAAATGTTTAGAAACAAATCAAACTATTACGTTAGAAAATAGACCAAAAGATGGATTTCATGTAATTAAATGTAATGCTAATGATGACAAATACAAATGTTTGGGAAAACTTATTCAATATCATGATTGCGACAACCTGTTAGTTATATGCCCTTCATATAAAGAATATGATCAGAAGAACCAATTACGTTTTAGAGGAAACTTAAATGATAGAATAAGAATTAAACAACGTGTAGATTATGCCAATAAATTCTTCATTGTAGATGCTATAGATAGTTCTGAATATTATAAATGTGCAAAAGCAATAGATGCATATTTAGAAAAATGTCGTCAAGGGCGGAAAATTTGTAAAATTGCACACTTACATAATATATTGGAAAATTTGCATTTAAATATGACAGAGGTAAATAAGTGGATAAATAAAAAAAACAATTCCTTAAAAAAAAGAACTAAAGAAAACGCCTCTTTTTCCATTGCAATAAAAGAATCCTTTTCGTTTTTCGAGACTCAAAAAACGCTTTCAAGTTTAAGGGATGTAATTACACTAATTATTCACCTACCAGGAATCAAATGTTATCATCGTAATTTATATAGTTCAATCTATAAATGTTTCGATATAGCTCAAACTAATAGTTTATCGATGTTTGAGTCTATGAAATTACTAAAAACTAGAGTCCGTCACCAAGGACGTGATATTGAAGGTAAATGTTTTGGAACAACTCTTCTGACTAAAGGATTAGAATTTGATACTGTCATATTATGGGATGTTCACAAATTTGAAGATGCTAAAAACTTTTATGTAGCTATTTCACGAGCACGAAAAAAACTAATATTAATAACAGAATCCGTTTTGATTAATTTTAAATAATTATATGAACGCAAAGCAATACATGATAATTGACTTAGAGAAACGTGGTGATAAGCGGATGTTTGTTACCGAACAAGTTTCTTCTATATACAAGAATAAGAACGGGCTTTGGACAGTACGTTTTTTAGCCTCTCCCCGTGTATTCAATTATAATCAATCTCGGTTGCTTTATCTCACCCATCCTGAGTCCATTGAACTTAACGAAAAAGGATTGTACATCCAAAACAAGCATATCACAGATGCTGCAGAAATACTTCGCTTTACAGATGGACGACACACCTTCTACCATATAACTTATGCCAATGGTTATTATGAGAATTTAGAAGGGAATGAAGTCTATATTACACGCACACCCATTGATAAAAATGGAGGCTCTACTTGGGATTACCTACGTAAGCTGGCTGCCGAAACAGGACTGATGACAGAAGAGGAAGAAAACATTCTCTCCAAACAATATGAACTGATAGATACGAAGCGTGATAATGTTCCTTTGGCACAATACCTTGGTGATAAAACAAAATTAGTTACCCATCGTACTCCCAAACAAATATACTATCCGTTTGGATGTAATGCGAGCCAAAAAGCAGCAGTAGAAAAAGCCTTAACACATCAGGTCAGTATCATTCAAGGTCCTCCCGGAACGGGCAAGACACAGACCATTTTAAACATTATTGCCAATCTGCTAATGGTAGGCAAGACTGTACTTGTAGTTTCTAACAACAATTCCGCAGTAGAAAATGTGGCGGAAAAATTGGAAAAAGAGAACTTGGGATTTCTTGTTGCAAAACTAGGTAGTGCGCAAAATAAAGAGGATTTCATAGCCAATCAGCCGAACTATCCTGATTGCAACGATTGGATAATAGAAGAAGGACATATAAAGCAACAAGCCTTACAGGCGTTCCAAACTGTAACACAAGGATTTGATGGGCAAATGAGGCAAGCCTTATTGAAAGCCGAGTACGATGCCCTGCTGAAAGAGACAAAATACAATGATATGCTTCAACAGGAAATCAGTTCAGTTGAGTGGTTGAAAAATAATCATTCAACCAAACTGTTGAAACTACTCAATCTCTATCTAAGAATAGTCGAAAAAGAACAGAAACCCAGTTTATGGTTCCGCCTGAAACACTCATTTTCAATGGGAATGAGAATATTTTCGTTTCTGAATAATTGCCCTGCACAAGTCATCGCAAATTTAGAGTCTGCATATTACCTTGCTCGCAAGACTGAAATTGAGCAAGAAACAGAAGCTATATCTTCAGTACTTCAATCCATTGACCTTCACCAGAGTGTAAAAGATTTGCGCTCTTCCTCACTTCAGTTATTGAAAAACAAAATAGCCAAACGATATACTGCATCGGAAAGAAGAAAGTTTACGCTTAAAGAGATAAAGTCAAAAACAGAAATGTTTTTGAAGGAATATCCAGTAGTGCTTAGCACAACCTATTCAGCTAAAAGCTGCATCAGCAAAGAGATGGTTTTTGATTATGTCATTATGGATGAAGCCTCACAAGTGGACATAAAGACAGGTGCGTTAGCCCTTTCGTGTGGTATGAACATCGTTATTGTAGGGGATGACAAACAACTGCCCAATGTTATAAGTCGCGAAGAAGCACAGGCACTCAATGCCATTCAAACCACATACAACATTGACGATTCCTACAATGCCGCTACTCATAGTTTCCTTCAATCGTGTGTAGAGGTATTCAAAGATGCTCCTGTTACACTTTTGCGTGAGCATTATCGCTGCCATCCCCAAATTATAGAATTTTGTAACCAGCGTTTCTATAATGGAGAATTGATTACCATGACAACGGATAATGCAGAAAACGATGTATTAAAGGTTGTACGTACAGTTAAAGGCAACCATGCCCGTGATCATTTCAATCAACGTGAAATTTATGTCATTGTCCAAGAAGTGATGCCAGGATATGCCGATAAGGGAAGTGTAGGTATTATTACTCCTTACAAATTGCAAGCAGAAGAAATCAACAAGGCTTTGGGACAGGATATTGCCAGCACTGTACACAAATACCAAGGTCGTGAATGTGATACCATCATCCTGAGTACCGTAGATAACCTCCCAACTGAATTTTCCGATGATGCCAATCTGCTCAATGTAGCTATTTCGCGTGCTAAAACCCATTTGTGCATCGTAACCAACGGCAATGAAATGCCACAAGAGTCGAACCTGGCGCAGCTCATCGCCTACATACAATATAACAACTTTGAGATAAAGGAGAGCAAACTCCGTTCCGTATTCGACTTGCTGTACAAGCAATACACCTCAGAGCGGCTGGCTTACGAGAAAGCACACCCATCAGTGTCAACACAATTGTCCGAAAATCTAATATATGACATTTTGGTCAAAGTTATCTCAAAACAAGTATGGGAAAATATAGAGGTCGTATGCCATTATCCGTTATCAAAGCTAATTATCGACTGGAATCTATTGGACGATACGGAAAAGGCATTTGCCGAAAGCCCTTTTGCACACATTGACTTTTTGCTATACAATTCCCTCACCAAGCAACCGCTTCAAGCCATCGAAGTAGATGGCTGGCGTTTTCATCAGGGAGGCGAAACCCAACAATCTCGTGATACGCTCAAAGATCGGATATTAACGAAATTCGGGTTATGCCCAAAGCGTATTTCTACCACTGCGATAGTGAATGAGGAAACACTCACGCGTCTGATTCAAATATAGGCAACTCCGATCCGCATTCACAGTAGAAGTCGGAGTTGGAACATATCATAGAATTTCACGCTGTATATTGGCAACCAAGATACAGTGTCATTGACATCAATCAAACGGAAAATTCAGATTATGGAAGTTGCATTTGTATTGTCGTATACACTTTCTGTAAATGAAAACAGAATCATTTCAATGAACCAAATGTCCACAATATTGTTCCATAAAAATTGCCAAATAGAAGCAATCTTGATAAACCGACTATTCATTTTTTCTTTGGCAATTTGATTTTGCGATTATCAGTTTCCCATTTATCAACATAAGCATTCAGAGCTTCCGCTATTATATCTTTCAAAAGCAAACCTTCAACAAGGGAAATATACTTCACTTTACGAAGCAAATCCGCATCCACAATAAAGGTAGCCCGAACTTCCTGAAGCTTTTTCGCATTTTTGGCGGCTTCACCCTTCTTAGGACGACCTACATTTTCTTTGCGCTTGGCTTCCAGTCTGGATTTCATTTGTTCCGTAGTTTTTATTACCATAGACTGAGTTTCCTTTGCATGGTTTACATCGTCGTTCTGAGGTTTAACATCCTGACTTTCTTCCTGACTGGCAGACTTTCCTTGTATAGACTGTTGTTGAGTGACTGATGATGTTTGGGCTTCGCCTATGAAACCATCCATCAATAAGGTTAAATTTTTCTTTGCCATACATTTATTGGTTTATTTGTTGAATTTCTAATTTACTGATTTTATTACTTGCTGATTTGGTTACTATCTTACGAATAACCTTTGCAATAAGTCATATAGTAACATAGTTTACCTATTTTCTTCCCGACTGATTATTTCCTCTGTGAGCATCCTATAGTCGGCAGCACCATTGCTTTTGGGGTCATATTCAAAGAGGGTCTGACCGGATAGCGGCATTTCAGCAATGGCAATATTCTCACGGATTTTCGTCTGAAACACTTTGTCTCCATACCGGTTTTTCACCATATTCATAACTTCCTTATTGAGTTTGCGGTTATTGAACCGAGTGAAAAACACACCACCCAATTCCAGCTTGGGATTTACCCTTCGCTTGACTTCACTGACAATATCATCCAGCATGGTCAGCCCTTTCAATGGAAGAGCTTCGGCAGTCAATGGTATATACAACTTATCCGCTGCCACCAGCGCATTGGTTGTTACGATACCGAGAGAAGGAGAGCAGTCCATAAGGATGTAGTCGTACTTCTCCTTTTGTCCGTCCAAATGAGATTTGAGGATGCCCTCCCTTGCCATCATGGTAGCCATATCTATCTCGGCTCTTGCCAAATCCAGCGATGCCGGAACCAAATCCAGATTTTTCCGAATGGGGACAATGGGAAGCGGCTTGTCCCTTACCAACGCATCATAGATGCTTGTCTCCGGGTCTTCATTCTGCGTCAGCGTGAATGTTAGGTTCTGCTGCGCATCAAGGTCAACCAACAATACGCGTTTTCCTTGCAGCGCAAGTGCCGCTCCGATACAGGCAGTAGAGGACGTTTTTCCTACTCCACCTTTCTGATTGCCGATGGCGATTGTTCTACATTTTCTTTTCATATAAAATAGGATTATTAGTTTACTATTTGAAATGTTTACTTGCGGACAAATATACTCCTTTACTTGTTGAACAAGCGATTTGTTTACCTATTTATTTCCAAACAAAGATGTTTTTATCTCATTGTTAATCAATTATTAAACAAATATCAAGACAAATCTTCTGCCTTTGCGAGTTGTATTGGACATTCTCATATTCAGCATCTCTTTTTACTAATATGCAAAGCAAGATAAGTCTGTCTCAAAATTTCATATTTAAACAAATCGTTTTATAAACTCCGACCCACGCCTCACGGCGGAAGTCGGAGTAGGAACATATATAGAAGTTTACGCTGTCTGTTTCGCAGCCAAGATGCGGTGAGCATTAGCATTGACCAAACGGATAATCCGGTCATGGTGTTCTGTATTCTTATTGCATACCCCACGGCTTTGTATCACCTTGCCCTCCGTCAGTGAAAACTCAATCGTTTCGATGCGGTTGCCCTCCTTGTCGTGAGCGGACAATATCAGGCTTTCCTTTTTGGCATAGTATTCGCATTGGAATACGCAGTGGTGCATAGCATTCCCCTCGGCTTGGAAAGCCTCCAACGTATCAAGCACCGAGATTTCAAGGTCGTTGTCGGTAATGGTTATGCCGAAGTAGCAGGACTTCTCCTTGTAGAACTTCGCTTCCTGCCGTTTGGCTCGTTGCATCTGCTCTTTATTTCTCCGCTTCTCGTCCTCTCGCATTTTCTTGTGCAGCCAATAATCGTGCTCGGCTTTGAGGTTTTGAGGGCAAATGTATTTAGTGTTATGTATGTCCTTTCCGCATTGCTCCAACAAACGAATAGTATCACACCATATCCCATAGTCAGTCGGATGATAGTGGTTTCGGGCAGCTATCTTATAAGATTGCCAACATCTGTCCAAATCCGACAAGTGATGCACAAAGTAACCCACGGCTTGCAAATCTCTTGATTTCATCATGGTTTCTATCCGGCTGTCCGTCAGCAGTGCGTTCATCAACCTTGTCGGATGACAATCGGGCAGTTTGCCTTTCATGCCGTTGCGTCTCAGTTCGGGAAGGATACGATAATGAGGATAGGCATAAGTATCGGAAATGACCCAATACACATCATATAGCCGTTTCAAGTCTATTTGTGAACTCCAATTAAAACTATCCATATAATGCCCCAATGTTCTTGCCCTTGCCGTTACAGCCAACTTACCCTCGGAATTAAGCCACATACGGCATACCTCCCAATAATTCATTCTCATGGCTTCCCCCTTCCTATAAGCGACTTTCAAAAGAAAGACACGTTGCACCTGCAATCCATTCACCACTTCAAAGGAAGAGAAATAGGTCGTTTCCGTCATCTTGCGTTGCAAGGTATCATTCACTTGCAAGCGGTTTCCGCAATGAGGACAACAAACAGACTTGCCTTTTCCCTTATAGTCAAACTTCATTCCACAATCGCCACAGGTACATTTATGCCCCGATGTACGGAATGCTATATGTGGCACTACCTTCTTTACTGCCCATGCTATTACTTTAGGGCTAATGGCGGTCAGCCTCTCGTTGGAAGCTGCCACCGCTTTTTCAAACTTCGTTCTCGGTTTCATGGCTTAGAAATCAAAAAGTGATAATTCGGGTTGCTTGTTCTCTTTCGGTTTGACCGCTTTCGGCTTGGAGTTCCGTGCCTGCAACTTGCGCAGTTCCTCATCTTGATAGCGTTTGAGGGCAATGGTTTTCTGCTCCGCCTTTTCCTCGTCCGTCAACTCTATATGGTGGTTGACCACAACCGAACCATTCAACGGCTTGCCAATTTCCAAGGTTGGCTCGTCTATGACGTGAACCGCCATAGAAAAGATTTCCTCGTCGGCAAAGCCACAACAACCGGATTTCTGTACCTCATTGAAGATGTATGTTGCCACATCGTCAATGGTGCGAGTGGTGGTTTCGTACTTGGCACGGAAGAGTTCATCCTCCGCTGCCCGGTTATCAAGATAGTTCTTGATAGTTTGCTTGAATTGTTCTGTTCCTTTCATATGTTCCTCTCTTTAAGCGTAAATAAATTGTTTTTATTTTCCCTTTTGTTTGAAGCCTTGCGGCTTCTCGCTTCCGGGAGATTTTTACGATACCTTTCCACGGAGAGTATGAGGAACAGGAGGCAAACGTGGCAAGCGGAAAGCGGTTGGAATACCCAATTTGGCACAAATTGCGGAAGGCTGCCGGACGCTTTCCGTGCAGACAAGCAGAGTGGCGTTTGCCGTTGTACCGCCCTCCGATACCTTTGTATCGGAAAATCCGCCGGGAACGTGATGATGGCCCGGATAGACAGAGAAAATCCCCATGCTTGTGCACAGGAATTTCAAAAAGAAACAGTAGTAATGAAAAAATCCCGGCAACTGGACGAAACGCAGCTGTCGGGACGGAAAGAATAGATTTGGAACAAACCCTATCAAGCAATGCTATATCAGCGGAATCTCAAAAGACTTCACCACACAACGGGCATCCTTGTCCAGGATGAACCAGTATTCAGAACGGTAAGGCTTGCCTCCGGTCGTTTCAGCCTCGAACTCAATCTTGACCTTCCAACCGTTGAAGGGCTTCTTAGCCTTGTCATCAGGAGCATCGAATGTTACAAGAGAACGGAGAACCGACATGGTGGTCATCTGACGCTCCATCAGTTCCACCATATCCTTGTCTTCCGGGTCGAAATCCTCCAGTCCGTTCGTCTCCTTCATGACCTTCTCGTTGATTTTCATCATCAATACGGAGAGCGACATCTTTTCATCCATGCTCACATATTCCCTGCCGAATACCGAATCCGGTTGGCTGATGCCCTTCACCCTGACCGATTCCGCATTGTCCACCGAAGCCTTCAGTGCCAGTTCCGCCACCTTGACGGCACGCTTCTCCGGCTGGTCGGAACAACTCACGAAATAAAACACACCGCTCCAAAACAAGACAATGGAGACAAGTATCACAATTATCTTCATTCCCGGTCTCATATCTTTACGATTTGAAGTTTGTCGGGAGATACACCGAGCCGCTTGCGGTAGATCGAGCCGTCATCACGGTACATTTCCAACTCACCGGAAGTGATATGCTTTTCGCAAAGTTCCTTGGCTTCCGCCAGTGTCAACTGGTGCCCGCCGATGTTACGCCAGATAGCAAAGGAACAAGGTGCAGCCTGATTGCTGTAGTTGGAGCAGTTGAACGCCCGGCTTCCCACACGGATGTCCTCACCGCAATGCGGACACTTGCCAATGACCGCTTGCATCAGGATATTGCCGTCATCCGCCAGCTCCAACACTGTGGGGAAAGTCTTGCCCTCTTTGGTGGCAAAGCCGTCCAAAAGAATACAACGCTTCTCCAACAACTCTGCAATCTCCTCGTCATTCATCTTGCGGTTGCCGATGATGCCGTTGATGTTCAACACGCAGGAAGGCTGTTCACCCAAGTTGTGTTCACAGCGATACCCCTTGCAGGTCTTCACCACGTTGCCGCCACAAAAGGGGCAGCGACCTATGATTTTCTTTTCTGTTTCCATATTACTTTATTACTATGTGATTATACGATTATGTGATTGGATGAGAATGTTACAAGTGGGAAAGTTTACCATTTCAGCAAGTAACCTTGTTTCCATTCCGCCACGATTCCCCCGATGATGTTCTTGCCGGACATCACGTTTGCCCATCCCTCGGGGTCAAGGGAAAACCAGAGGTCGTTCCAGGACAACGTGCGTACCTGCCATGCCAACAGGAAGAGGTCGGTGTTGATGGTTTCCAAACGGGTTACCACCTCATTGGCGATGTAGTAACGCTCCGAAGAGTTCAATAGGTTCACCTTGTGCTTCTCGTCCTTTCCGTCAGCACCGGCTACGTCATAGCTGCCCGAAGTTACCAGCTGCTTCATGAACGGATAGAGAGCCGCCATCTGCGTGGCGGCATCCGTCAGCTCGTCCGAAACGATGGCGGCAATGGCAGTCCCTTTGAGGTTGCCGCCGATGGATTTTCGGAGCAGGTTGCAGTTCTGAGGGATTTCCTTCGCTACCAGTTCCCCTGCACGTTTGATTTGATACAAATTTTGCATCGCGCCTTGGGCATTGGAAAGGTACTCCAGCATCTTGTTCTCCACGCTGTGTACACGGTCAAGAGCCACAGTTACCGCCGCTTCTGCGGCAATGATCTGCTCCTGTGTCTTCTTGCGCTTCTTGTGGATGCTTTTCAGCTCTGCGGTCTGGGCAAGTACAGCCGCCGTCAGGGTCGGGTCTGTCTGTTGAGCAAAGACCGGGTTGCCGGACAACAAGCATCCGATAACCCCCAGTACCACCCATTTCCTTTGAATTGTTCTTGATTTCATCATTCCTTAAATTTTGAGACCTGCGTTTCTGCGCCCGGTCAGATTCTGTTCACGGTCTTGCTTGTTGGGAGAGACCATCGGTTCCATTGGCTTGTTCATCAGGCAGTCGTTCCAGTCCTTAAACGCCTTGGGAGGCAGCCATTGTCCCATCCGGTAGCGTATGCCTAAGTGCTCGCTGACTTGTGCAGGCAAAGAGCGTTCCGGGTTCAAGTCAAAGGACTTGCCCTTGACTTCCACCCGAAGACCGTTCTCCGTTTTGCTTATCTTCATGGGAATTCTTTCCAATAAAGCCATCATGCGCAATCCGTAGATGCGCCCTGCCAGGTCGTTGTCAAAGCAGTCGAAGGCACGGGCGTTCGGGAAACGTGCCATGACACCGGTTATCTGCCTGTCCGAGAACGTGCCTCCAAGGGAAACCAATGCGGCATCCCAGTTCAGCCGGAGTTTGTTCATCTGGTAGAAAGCCATTGCGTCGAGAGCCGACTCACAGAAAAACACGCTTCTGACCGCCTCACGATTGCCGCCCGACAGGTCAGCCACCCATGCAGAAGCGGAAGAGTCCGTGCCCGCCGCCTTGGACTTGTAGCTGCCGTGTCCCCGTATCTCGTAGCCCTTCACCTTGTCGCCATGTTCGTCCGTATAGGGAAAGCCGATGTTGTAACCGTCAAACTTCCCGTTTCTCCGGTCGCGTATTAGGACAAGGAAGGGAACCAGTTCCCTGACCGTCTCATCCGAAATGCCGCGCAGGGAGAAGAGTCCCGGCACCTTGTCCTTCACTATCGGTTTGACCTCGTACCTCGATTCGTCAAAGACGGCGTCCGGCTTGACGGACTTCATGTATTCAAGGTCTTCCCGGTATTCAGGCTCGGGCATATTGGCAAAGCGCGCCATGACCTTGGCGATCTTCTGCCAATCGTCCTTGCCCGATACCAGAAAGGAATTGAGGTTTTCCCGGATTAACGTGACCACATCGCCCTTGGATCCGTCCCTGCGGAAAAAGGTCTGTGCCGCCTTGTCATGCGGATGGCTGACGACAATCGTATCACGCCTGTTGCCGTCCTCGCCAAGCACCAGCTCGATATAGCGTCCTACACCGGCTTTCCGATCCAGCCGGTAGCCCAATGCGTATGCGACATCATCCACTCCCACACGCGATTTCAGTTCCTTGAAGTTTACCTTGTAATCCGTCATAAGCAATCCGATTTGTTATAATCCCAATCCTACACTAGTCTTTTGCGTCCGCCGCATGACCGCCAGCTCCGGCTCATAGGTCTTATGCGCCGTCATGGTCAGGAAAGCCGTCTTGTCCTTCAGGTTCGTAAGCTGGAAGTAGGTCTTGGCGGTATCTTTCGACACCTTCTTCAATCCCAGTTCCACCCCGTCATAAGAGGCGTGGATGGCATAGTCGCCGGAGCGGGTCTTCACGATGGCGGCATTCTTGAACGGGACTTCCTCTCCGGCGTCCAGCGGAGTGAAAGGGTCGTTCTTGGCAAGGTACGGCTGTTCGCCGAGAGCTAGACGCTGCCTGTCCACATGGTCAAGAATCAGGTCCGAAGCCTTGTTCACGTCCGCCATGACGGAAACAATGAATTTCGGTTCCTTCCGAAGTGCCCCAATCCAGGAGTCCAGATAAGCGGCTGAGTTGTCCGTTACCTTGGAGTCAAAGCCCATCGAATGGCTGATCATGGCGGCCGTGAGTTCAGCTACCAGTTCCTCCTTCGCGTATTTCGGGTCTCCGAAGCGACCGCCCATCTCACGGTTCAGCCGTTCCGGGGTCATAGTCGAGTGTGTCATCTCGTGCAGCAGGGTGGAATAATATTCCATACCGCCGCGATAGATTTCCTCCGGCGTGTTCCCGATGTTGAACTGCGCCTTCATGGGAACGACAATCCGGTCTTTCAGAGGAGAATAGAAAGCCCCGTCCTCACGCTTGTCCGCCTGTATCGGGCAAAGCCATCCCTGCTCCTGTACCATGCGGTCAATGGCGGCATGGGCATACATTCCTTCGGTGTCGCGAAGCTCCGGCACCTTGAACTTCTCCACCAGCTTCTGCATCCGCTCGGGCTGCACTTCCGCCAGGTTGGTCTGCGCCACGTTATAGACCGGGAACGACTTGACAAACGGAATGACCTCCAAGTCCTTCTTCTCCTCCTTGCTCATGGTACGGTACTCGTCCGAACTTATCTTCTGCCCGTACTTGTCCTTGACTATCATGTCCCAATAAGCCACAGGAAAGGCTTTCTCGCCTTTGAGGACGTGCGCTTTCAGATTGTGCGCCTGCTTGAAGGTCAGATAAACGGGAAGGTCGTAACCCTTGTCAACGGTATGCAACTGGAGGAAGAAGGAGTTGGAGCCAGAATAATTGCGTCCGCCCACATTCTGCGGCAGTCCCGCAAAGCCCGACGCTCCGCCAATCCAGCCCTTCTTCCAGTCGGAAGCTTTCATCCGTTCCATGCGCTCAATCATCATTTCGGCGAACTTGTCCAAAGCCGCCTGTCCTGCATTGCCGGAATTAGTTCCAAATGCCATAATCCTCGTCATCCATTACCTGACGGTCCATCTGCTCGATGTCCGTCTGTTCGATATAAAACTCTGCGGACTCGTCCGACGGGTCTGTGCCGTGCGACCGGCACCAGTCCAGATAATCCTGCGCGTTCTCGCCCTCCGTCACAAAGCGGAGGTAGCCTATTTTTCCTTCCTGAAGGAGTTCCACCAACTCCTCATGATTCATTGTTGCTGACATATCAGTTGTTGTTTTTTTATTAGTTATGAGATTGATACTTTACATTTTTAGGGAAGCGGTCTTGTCCAGCTTGGCGGTCTGCGCTGAAAGCAAGCCCGTGATTTCCGTGTTCAGGTACTTGGCGGCTATCTGTTCCCGGGTAGCCGTCTTGGTCTTGAAAAGGGAATAGCAGTCATCGAAGGAGATTTCATGCCGGGAGGTCTTTCCCTTGTCGCCTATATCCACCGATACCTTCCACTTGTTGTCGGAACGGTCTTTCGCCACGCGGACACCCTTGGAATCGACACCTTCCGGCAACTGGTACTTCTCGTAGGCGGATTTCAGGTGCAGCCTTTCACCGAAGTTCCTTTCCACCAGTTTCTCCGGTGTCATGACCCGGTCGAAGTAAGCGTTCAAGTCTTGACGGGAAGCCACGGCGGACATCTTGGTGTCGCCGACCTGAGCGTAAAACTTATACTTCCCGTAATCGGGTCGCTGTTCGTCCTTCTCCTTGTACACGTTGAACTTCTCCACGGTGATGCGTCCTTCCGGTCCGGCTATGGACTGGGGCATCCGGAATGACTCTTCCGGCACCTTGGGCAGGAGCTTGGTAGGATAATAGCGTTCCATCAATTGGGGCACTGTCATTTCCTTCTTCTGGAAGGCGGCAAGGTCGGCTGCATCCATCCGCTGGGATTTCAATTGCTTGCCGTCCATCTTGGCGGTAAAGTACCACTCTTCCGAGTTTGCCTTGCTCTGGTACGCATGACCATGGGTAACTTTTTCGCCGTTTGCCGTCACCATCTGCGGCTCTCTCGGCTTTCGTTCCTGCTTGGACTCGGCTTTCTGTTCACTCTTGTCCTCCGTCTTTACTTTGGCTTTCTTCTCCTTGGCAGGTTTCTCCCCGGCAGTGTTCTTCACTGTCTTGGAAGGCTCTTCCTGCAAGCCCTGTTCCTTTTTCTTCTTGGTCATATCTGTATGATTTGAAATGAGGGATTCGTTAGCTTTCGCCTTGCGTTCCGTTTCCAGTCCGGCTTTCTGTTGCCTTGGAGTTTCCAGCGCATCGCAGATGGCAACCCTCGCTCCGGCACGGATCAGTTTGGGCAGGTTGCGGTCAAGTTCGGTGAAAGGAAAGGAGGTCATTTTCAAGGATGCCTTTTCTCCCGGAATAATCCGGTTGGTGATTTCCGTCGCAAGTATGGCGGCAGCCTTGACCGCATCCTCCCTGTAAATCTCATAAGAGTCATTCCGCCTGAAAAGAAGCAACGCGTCGGGATGTTTCTTTTTCAGGTCATCGAACTGTTTGAGAAAAGCGTCCGGCTTTTCTGTATTTTTCTGTCGGTTCATAGGAAGAGCGGATTAGAGGGTGAGACCTTTGGATTCCTTCCGGGAGGGAGCCATCTGGATGGCACGTTCATGGGATTGTCTGTCCACGACCTGCTGGTATTCCCAACGGTTCTTGTCGGTCATTACGAGACCGAGGTATTCGGGATGCTGGTCATCATAACGCAGTTTCTGCTGCCTTTCCCATTCCTTCAGGTCGCCCTGTATCACCTTGAACCCTTGCGGCTCTTTGAGGTCAACGCCTACGGCAACCTTCTCGCCACCGACGTTCAGCTCAACGGGCTTTCCCTCTCGTACCTGCTGCTTCTGCTGTGTGCCCAGCTCGATGTCGTTGACCTTCTCCATGTCTTTCAGTTTCTGCTCCAGCCGGACATCCGTCACCTTACGGTGGATGACCGATTTCGTTTCCGGGTCGAGTTGCAGGTACTGCTGCGTCTTCTCGCCGTTGACCTCCACGGCTTTTTGAAGCACCTCGCCTTTGCCTAACCGTTCCGCTTCCTGTTCCGTCAGACGAAGCACCTTGTTCCGTTCCGTTTCAAGTGCCGCCCGGACCGGATAAGCGATAAGGGCGGGATTGCCGTCCTTGTCGGCTGTCATCTGCAGTTTGAGCGGCAACGTGATTAAGTCTCCGTTTCGTGCACTTATTGACACCTGCATCAGCGGTGTTACCTCACCGGAAACCAGCTTTTCCTTGACCTCTTTGGGCAAGCTGTCCGCCTTTTCCCGGTCAATGTCCAACAGTGCCAGCTTCTCGTAAGGAAGCAGCTCGGAGTGATTTTTGTTGTGTAATTCCATATTCCATTGTTTTACTGTTAATTTTGCGGTCGCGACCGTTTGATTGTCGCAAATTTATTGGCAGTAATCCTTTGAAACAGAAATGCGCAACACTATTCTGACAGTAGTCATCACGATGCTTCTGCCTGTTACGGCATCCGCCCAGTTCTACACGATAACCAGGGAGACGGAAATCAATCCGGCTTCGGCAAGGAAAACGGCTGTTGACGCGGTGCATAGGCAGGAAACAGAAGTCGGAACAATGAAAACGACAGGAAATGATACCGTTCTCATTGCTCCGGCAATTCCAAACGACAGTCGTCCATCCGACCGGAAAGGTAACAAAAGGATGTTCCCAATAACAACAGGGAAAAAGTTAAATGACAGTCTTCCCGAACTGACCATCCCCAACCTTTACAAGGAAATCAAACGCAATGGCATCTTTTATCCTAAAATCGTGCTGGCTCAGGCTATCTTGGAAACAGGATGGTTTCGTTCTCCGTTATGCCGCCACAGGCATAATCTTTTCGGACTGACGAACCCACAAACAAAGACTTACTATGAGTTTGACCACTGGACGGAATCGGTTAGGGCTTATTATACAAAAGTGCAGTATAAATATACGGGTGGAAATTATTTACTTTGGCTAAGAGATATGGGGTATGCAGAAAACCCCAATTACATTCGTGAGGTAATTGGGGTTCTACGTATGTTGTAAATATCTTGCAATTATCCAATAAAGCTTTGATATGATAGTGTTTATCTTAGCTAAAATGCGATTGTCAACGTGTGAATTTACTTTATTCTCTAAAGATATTTCCCTATTTTGCGCTCCAATCCAGCCCTAGAAGTTGAAATGCCTGTCTTTCGTACAAATTGTTGTTTGGCTTGTGTTATGCCAAGGGCTCGTTTACAAGAAAATGAAAATCCAGTTATCTTCATATTTTATAATTTGAAGGAGATAGCGCACCGAATTTATAATCCGATGCGCTATCTGAATTTGTGACTTATTTTTTGATAAATCTGTAAGCTTCACGAATCCAAAGGACGAGAGATGATGCCACTACAATAATAAGTAAGTCGAGTGCCCCTGAGGGATTAAAGTTCCAGTCAAGAGTATGAAGCATCGGCTCAACGTTAAAGAACTCATATGCTATTTCAGTAATGAATAACTGACCGATAACAATAAGGCCGACGATAGTCCAGAAACCTTGACTCATTTTCAGTCGGAATACACTTTCTCTGGTCTCAAAACTGCGTGCGTTGAACATATACCAGAAGTGTGTCCAAACAAAAATTGAGAAGAGTAAAGTGGCTTCATATGCTGTCATAGACGAATCCCCACCGACCTGAGCATTAAACATCTGGAGAATTGATGTAACATCAGCATGGTTGAATAACCAATAGAAGCCGAGAGTAATGACAAAGAAGAGGAAACCAACAGCAAGAAGTTCCGACATCATCGATTTGGTAAGAATTGAGGCATTACGGTCACGAGGGATCTCATCCATCACATTGCGAGAAGGAGGTAAAGATGCGAGTGCCATCGCTCCGAAAGTATCCATAATGAGATTTACCCACAACATTTGAGTTACAGTAAGTGGGGATTCTGTTCCCATAAATGATCCAAACAACACAAGGAAACAAGCTGCCACATTTACTGTCAGCTGGAACAGAAGGAAACGTTGGATATTCTTGTAGAGTGAGCGACCCCACATAACAGCACGACCAATAGAGGAGAACGAGTTGTCTATAATGGTGATATCAGATGCCTCCTTAGCAACAGAAGTACCATCGCCCATTGACAGACCGACATGGGCGGTCTTGAGTGCTGGAGCATCATTTGTTCCATCTCCGGTCACAGCGACAACTTCATTGTTGGCTTGAAGAGCTTCTACAAGTCGTTTTTTATCCATAGGGCGAGCACGGGCAATGATTTTCAAATCACATACGCGCTCTTTTACCTGTTTGTCAGAAAGTGCTGCAAATTCTGGACCTGTTATAATATTACGTTCGGTGTCTGTTTCGTCATTCCACAAACCAATTTGACGACCTATTTCCTTTGCTGTACCCGGAGTATCTCCAGTTACAATTTTCACTTTAATGCCAGCATCAATTACCTCACCAACAGCAGCAGGAACATCAATACGCACAGGATCTGAAATAGCAACAATACCGAGGAATGTCAGTTTGTTTGCAACAACTTTACCGTCTGCAATAGCGTTATCTTTGTCGCCAAGTTCCTGATATGCAAAACCAAGTGTACGCATTGCTTGATTCTGGTATCCCAATAACTGAGTATCTATTTCATCTTTAGTTACTCCACTGGTATTATTACACATACCGAAAATAATTTCCGGTGCACCTTTGACATAAACAATATTCTTACCTATTGCCGATTTTACAACAGTAGCCATATATTTTCGCTCTGTTGTAAACGGTAATTCTTCAAGGCGCGTTGCTCCATTGCGAAGATCAAGATAATTGGCTCCACGCTCTTTGAGCCAAAGGAGCAGTGCTCCCTCTGTTGGATTACCAAGTACCTGCGGTTTCTCTCCAGATAAATCGAGTTGGGCGGTAGAATTGACCGCAATACCTTCATAGAGCACCTCGTTTGAAGGCTTACCAAAGAAGTTAGTTTTGTAAACCTGCATTTGATTTTGTGTCAATGTACCAGTTTTATCGGTACAAATAACAGTAGTTGCACCCATTGTTTCACAGGCATGCATCTTTCGTACAAGATTATTGGTTTGGAGCATACGGTTCATGGAGTATGCCAACGAAAGGGTTACAGCCATCGGAAGACCTTCAGGTACAGCAACAACAATCAAGGTGACAGCAACCATCAATGTCTTCAATGTGTGAGCAAGCAGAAGTGACCATGTTGAGCTATCTGCTCCTGGATTAAGCATAGAGAATGCGCCAATCACCATTGCAAAGAAAATAATGAAAAATCCTACAATCGTGACAATACATTTGGCTTTAGACCAATCTTCAAATTTCTTGATAACGAGCCAAAAGAACAAAGTTACTGGGACGATTAGTGCCCATGCCTGCCATGCCCCCCAACCGAGGAAATGAATTAGCTGACCAACAATGATAAGCCCCGCAAAGATATAACTAACATTTGTAATCCAATCGGCAAGACCATCTAGTTGTTCATTGAGTGGCGTTTTAACAGAATCATCTATCTGCGCTTCTTCAAACACTTTACCCATTTCAGTAGCATCACCTACCTTGAGTACACGCATAACTCCATGACCTTCCATTACTTTAGTTCCACGCATAACATGATTGGAGGGATAAGTAGCGTCTTTGTCAAAATGAGTTTCATCTGTTGTCTTAGCACAAAGAGGTTCACCTGTGAGGGTTGATTCATCGACACTCAGCGTAACAGCATCCAATAGTTCACCATCAGCAGGTATCTCATCACCGGTATTGAGAACTACAATGTCGCCAACAACCACATCTTTACGTGGAATGGTAGTCATAGTGCCGTTTCGCATGACCTCAACTAATTCATCATCATTTACCTGATTGAGAATTTTAAAGGCCTTGTTCGCTTTTTGTTCAAAGATGAAAGCAAGCGTAGTGGCAAGACCAATGGCGACAAATATACCAATTGGCTCAAAGAATACTTTCCAGTCCTGTCCTAAACCGAAAAATTCATAAAATGAGATTCCGATAGACAAAACACCTGCAACCAACAGAATGATAATCAGCGGATCAGAAAATTTATCCAGAAATTCTTTCCACCACGGATCTTGTTCAGGAGGCGTGAGTATGTTCACACCATTTTTTTTGCGACTTTCCAACACTTCTGCATCGGTCAAGCCTTTGTAAAATTGTTTTTGAGACATATGATTGTTATTTAATTATTTTCTAAATTCGGATTCAGATATGGATATGGTCTCGAAATTATTTTGGAGGAGACTTTCTTTGATGTTTATCTGAAGAACATAATTGATTACTGATGACGAATTCTTTTTGCCAAAGTCAAACACATCCACACTTTTATCGTAGGAAACATTTGATGTAAATTTTCCATCAATAGTACCATCACCATTATCGTATTCCATCCAATCTTTACCATAGGTCAATTTTAGATAGTATTGTCCTTGAGGAATCATCTGAATATTTGCAGTAGTATTTGCCGGGATGAATACATAACGAATACACTGATCATTGGCTCGGCTGACGATTTTTATAGCGACATCACAGCCATGTCCAACTTCAATGTCAAAATAATTGTCTTGCTGCCCAAATTTGCTTTTAATGCCATATTTAGAGGATAGTTCTCCTACTGGAGCGGATTTGGGTATGTACCACCCTTTTTCCATAAGATCCTCTTGATTTTTTGAGAATCTTGTTGCATCCTGTTTTTTCGTTGATGTACCATTGTTACTACAGCCAGTTTCAAGAATACCCAAAAACAATAATGCAAGTATGACAAATTTACTCATTTGCTTCATGAAAATAGGGATATAACATAGTTTATTACAGATACTGCAATAATTGTTATGCCGATAATGCGACACAACATAGCAACAGCTTTTTTATGAGCTTTCTTTTTTAAGGCGTCATTAGTTAGTATAGGAACAACAAACCAAATGACAAGACCGATTATAATTGCAATAATACTCATTTATATTTTAATTATATAGGTGAGGAAGTATCTTATAAGACTTCACTTCCTCACCTATAACTTTGTTGTACTTAAAAGACCCCTTCGTGCTTCAGTTCATTTACTCGGTTCTGAATTGTCTGATATTTCTCTCCAAGTTTATTCTTGCGTTCTTGGCCTACGCCGTAATCGCCACGAATAACTTTCATCGCTTCTGCTTCAACATCATTAGAAACATTATTTGTAACTGATGTGTTAACAGGTAACGTGGTTGGAGCAGGTTCAGTTGGAGTTACAGAAGTCGAAGAATCTTCTATATCGGTGTGATTTTCTTCTGATAACTTAGGTTCAGTACCTTTAGTTTCTTCGGAAGTAACCTTTATTGATTCATTCGTGTTGGACGGCACAAAAGTGCCTTCTACTTCTATAGGTGTTTGAACTGCATTTTCGGACCTTGTGAAAATGAAATATCCGATTATGAGCAACACAACGACTCCAAGAAGAACCCAAATCCACATTTTTGATTTGGAAGTTTCTCGTGTAGAAAGCGGTGCCGGATCAACTATCGGCTTTTCATCTGTAGGTTCTTCTACTTTTCTACGTAGTTGTACCTTATGTTTTAGTTTTACGTCAGAGTTAGTCATTAGTCCTCGCAAATGAGAGCAAAACCGGGGATTTCGTCGAATGCTTTACTGAGACTCATTACTTTGCTCTCATTCTTTAGTGCGAATTCACCGCCTTTGTTTTTGATTGAACATACGCAATACACATGCCCTTCATCTGCCGAATCAGCCAACACTTCAAGGTAATCACCGCTATCGCTCTTAACTTCGATGCGACCACCTTCTTCAGCGTAAGTTACATCTTCACCTTCGATAGCAGCACCATAGTTGACGATACAAACGAACGCTTCATCAATTTCGTCAAGTTTTGCGATGTTAATTTGTTCACTCTCTTCGCCTCCTGGCGCAGGCTCTTTGTTATCTCCGAGGTGGAGCATAAAAGGGAACTTGTCGAGAGAACCCAAGTCGCTCTTTTTTTGGCGATATTCGTTTGAGAATACGCCACCGACTCCACTGTCCTTCTTGCGGAAGAACAGACAAAGATCAAGGTCTGTATCCGAAGTCCAATAGAGATTGACCTTAAGTTTGCCGCCAAATGTAAATGCGGCTTCCTCCTGTTTGCGGCGGAGGGTGATCTTTCGTTTGAGTTTTACTTCTTCTGCCATATGCAATTAATTTTAGTTGTTAAAAATTAAAGTCATTATTTGTAATGTTAAGCTTTGGTACGCTTTTCTTTGAATTTGTTGTTAATGCACTATCAAAAAAATCCTTTTTAGGAGATTCCTTTTTAGGCTCTTTCTTTGTTGAGGTTCTTCTTGAGGGATGAACTTCACTTGGTGTAGTTTCAAAAAAGTCATTATTTTCTCCTGTAATGTTCGTGCTTGAACTATTAAACCCAATAGGTTTACGAGGAGGATTGTTTGACTTTTGTTGTGAAACTCCGTCTGGATCAAACGAAAATAGTTTTTTTCGCAAATCCTTTACGACAGAATGTTCAGAAGGATAATTTTGAGCGAACCGATCAATTTCCTTCTGTGCCTCATTTATATACCCATCAATGATTAGCCCATTGATAGTTGCCAATGCTTTTTCTTTAGCTTCCTTTACTTTTATTTCTTCTATGCGTTTCTTTGCTTTTGCAAGGAATTGAGATATATCATGGTTAGGCTCAATGTTTAAGAAATTTTCGCAAAGCAATTTCAATTTAATCCAATCCTCTTCAAAATGGGCTCTGTTAATATCTTGCCTTAGTTCATCAAGTTTTTGCTTGGTTTCTTCAAGCTCTTTTTGATTAGAAATTAAGCGTTCCTTTTTACTTGTCCACTTACGAATATTTGTTGAATCTTCTTCTATAAGTGATTCGCAAATATTGATTGCGGAAGTATAGTCTTTTCCCACCTCTGTTTCATTGAGTTTGGCAATAAGATTATTGATTACTTTCTCATGTTGAGCATTAACCTCTGAAATCTTCCTTTCTATCTCTTTCGCATCATGATTTGAAGGGTCAAGGCCGAGTATTTTGCTTACTTCTCGAAGAGCTTCTGTAAATAACTTCTGCGCAAAGAATACATCAGCACGATTTAATAAAGTTTGAACTTTTTCTTTTATCTCCATTCGGCGCAATGCTTCTATTTTAAGACGAGAAGCTTCATCTGAATTTGGTCTAAGTTCAAGTGCCATTTCACATTGTGAAACAGTATCAGTCCATCGTTCTTCAGAAAAAGCTGTTTTAGCACGTTGCAGAACCGTGTTAAATTGCTTGTTTGCCGCTTTTTGATCAGCAAGAAGCTGACGAGCTAATGCTGCCTTTTCCTTTGCAAATTCATCATCAGGTCTATTGGCAAGAGCTATCTCTGCCCATTCAAGCATTTCCTCATAGTTATGAACACTCTCATGGCGTTCAATATTCTCTACCGCATTGCTATATTCTTGTTCTGCCTTCTTTTGACTATCAATAAGTTCTTGTTGACGTCGAGCGCTTGCTTCTGCTTTAAGCCTTTTCTCTTCTTCTTCTTTTGCCTGCTTATTTAGAATCTCCTGGGTTTTGGCATCATTCATGAATTCTGCTGTGGCACCTTTAAATTGGCTGCAATCTATCTGAGAATAGACACTAACCACTTTGGGGAGTTCTTCTTCTCTATAAATCACGATTTTATCGTCATCAACAATAAAGCGATTGTTAATGGCTCTTGCAAAAGTCTGGTTTGTAAAGGTGTTTCCAATAAATACGATACCCTCTATTTCGTGTGGTTGTAACTGATTCTCTTTTACAAAATCGGCTATTTTACGTACCATATCTTCCACTATTCCAGTAGTACGACTATCCAGCATATTGGGAAAAATCTGCACTATTGCCGGATTATTAGGAGCAACAGCAAAGGTTATTCCGTCAAATGCTACTGGCATATATGGTTTGCTTTTTGCTATTTTATCAAGCCACACAGAAGCAAATCGATTTTGCCTTACACACTCCAAGTCAATTTCCTCACGACTTTTTAACAACTTGGTGTTTTTGTTGATATTTTCAACAATAGTTTCGATTAAAGCTCTACGGCGTACATCAAAACCATGACCAGGTAAGGTTCCTTCATTCTTGCGAAGGAATATATTACCTTTGTTCTCATAAAGAGAGAAATGGAAATTGTCGTTAGTGGCTACAAGGACAAGATATGTACCATAATTTGTGAAAACATTACGTTTCTTGCATTCCTCTAAAGCAAGATGAGATACACGTGCTACGCTTTCAACTACCTTGAAATTAGCCTCTTCGAGTTCTTCGATAAAACGCAACCGAGCTACATCAGGAATATCAGAAGAGAAAGAAATATATGTATCTATAGCACCATATTCATCCATAGCTTGATGAATATGATTGAAAATTCCTGCAACCTTAAAGATATTGCGCATCTCCTCTTGTCGTCTTTCATAACGAGTGAAATGACGATCTCCTTCTTCAATAAGATTGAATATGTCACCAAAATAGTGCGGAAGCTTATCTCTATAATTATTTTCAAAAGCTTTACCGTACTCAATTCTGCTGTTGGCTATATCCTCATGAAAATAAAGCCAAATCCTATCCTCTCCATTAGGAAGAGACAATGGCATCACATTGCCATCATAGTTGATGGCAACTGTAATAAACCATTTGTCAATATATAAGGACAGTGATTTCATAAATTACTATTGTTACTGATTGAAGACTTTTGAAATGAGAGACTTTAAGAAACATGCTCCTTCTGCAATAATAATAGGTTGATGGTAATGAAATCCCTCACCATTTTTATTATTCTTAGAAGCCTTCTTGTATTCTTGGTCGTTTGTACAGAACGAGATTATACGAGTAGGAAGTTCACTGATCTCATCTCTTAAAGAATCTTCTGCCCGCTGATATAATTTTGTGTCTTTACTCACGAATTTAATAAATATATCCATGAATTTCTCAAAGTTTTGAACTCCAGAGAAATCGAAGTTGCTCATGTCATCAGAGAACTGTTCTCCGCTGATTTCATCATCAGGAGCAATGAAATTTGTGTTACCGTCTTTTATAAAACGTACACCGGCTTCACCACATATATCACAATCATTTAGACCGTCAACAATGGTAAGTTCATTGTTTTCACAAAGACCACGAGCAACTTCTGTCTTATTGTCATTCTCAATCTCCTCGTGATATTTAACACTGATGGTTTTATCAGGAATTATCAACTGAAGCCCCGCATTGACACAACTATTATAATATTCATTTGTAGTACGTGTACTTGATGCATGGCGAAGCCAGTGGAACAATCTGCCACCTTTACCAAATGGCATAAGTTCAACTCGATCTATATTGCCTAATCTATTGAGTTTAATAGTTTTCCCTATCAACATGCCCGAATAGAACAAAAGCAAGCCGCAAACGTAAGCGGGTATTGTAAATACAAATTTTGCATTTGAACTTAAAGATGCATAGAAAGCATCATAGTCATTTTGATCTTTGAGTTGGTCAAATATACTATTGAGATAGTATGGTGCTTTGTCTGGATGCTCTATGATTTCTTTGATGTTTTCTACATATACAGCAGTGTCATGTCCTTCATGAAAATCAACAAGAGCTTGTCGATACTGCTCCGATTTTTTTACAGCGTCAAAGAATACACCAGCGGCAAGTCTCACAGAACTTTCTCTGAACAGAGAGTATTTGTTGTTGTTTTGTGGATTCTTCGCAATGAGAAGAATATCACTTGTACTGCCTCCTACATCAATGCCAAGAAACATATTATTACTGTTCAAACCAAATTCTTGTGACATTGCATAGCTGCATACGGCTTCAGCTTCGGTGAACAATTTATTTGCTAATTCAGGTTTACGTCCAAAAGGAGTAATCTTGCAAAGATCCTCGAAAATTCCTTCCAGTTCGTCTCGGTCAGAAGTCATCATAGATCCAGGATAGCTCCAGAATATTTCTTCAGGATGCACTCTGTTTGTATAAAGAAACGCACATGCCTGAAGCCAAACTGATTTCAAAAAGGCTCGTTTTTTTTCTCTCCCCTTATCATCATCAAGCCATTTCATATTGTAATGAAGTATCCCTGCTTGTGTTTTAATTTCAAATTCGTTCATTTCCTGTACTCTTACATTCGGACGATTCACAGGAACGCCACCAGCAACTTCCGAAGACTGATTGGAGCCAGCATAACGAGAATCGTGTTCATGAAGCCATGATTTTAACTGCCCATTCTCTGAAGGGAAATTGGTAAAGAAAAGAAGCTCGTTATTTTCAGCGATTGCCTTTGGATTATTATTCTCTCTTCCAACAAGAACTGCGCGATAGTTACCGAAGTTAATAGGATTTGTTCCTCGATTTGGTGTATTATAATACATGCAAGTATTGTTACTACCAAAATCTATTCCCACAACAGCTTCGCTGTTTGTTCCTACTGTTGTCAAATCTCGAATAAGATCTTGACGCAACATCAAATAGCCAGCACCCATATTTTTACCTGCAATTTTAACTATTGCAGATAATCCGCAAATAGGTTTATTGGATGATATGATATTGTATTTAGGAAGATTGTCGCTTTGCCCAGAAGGATAGGTCGCTAATTGTTTAATATCAACTCGTTTTTCTTCTTCTGGAGTAGTAACATACCTTGAAGTAAGAAAATTTCCATCTATGGTTTTTACAATTTCTCCGCCAATTTTAAAAAATGGGAAGAATTGTTCTGTATCTCCATCTGTGTATTCAGAGAAAAGATAATATTTGTTCCACTTTTCTGAGATAAAATTAGGCCAAGCAATAACTTTCCCTTGATTTTGAACCCATTGAATTTTGTATTCACGATCATTAAGCGTTACACTTTCACCATCAATTTCCACAACAAAAGAAACTGAAAGCATCCCGGCATCAGTAATATGCGCGGTAAGTTTAGTATTAGCATTGCCACCATATTCCAAAATAGTGTCAAGCTTATTTTTGAATATATCAATTCCTTTTTCGGAAAGAGGTACGCTAAAGTACGCAACATCTCCTGTTTCAATATCTTTTACTTGGAGATAGTAAACGGGAGCATCAGAAAGTTTCGGACGTTGAGTTTGAGGTTCAATCCAGCCGACAACATATTCGTCCGAACTAAGAAGTTCTTGTATATCTCCAATAGTTTGATAATCTCCATCATTTACATAAGTAAAAGTAAAATCAGGCTTTAGGTATACTGGAACATCGCTTTTAAACAATCCCATAAAGGGGGGCTGTAAAGTTCCATATCGAGCCACTGGTCCCACTGTTCGTAAACTGTTTCCTTTTTTTTCAAGCTCGTTTTCCCAATCTCTCGCCATCCCCTTAAAACCGGATAAGGCAATGTTTTTTTTACCGTTACGATAAGAGTTTATCATACTCTCAAACTGAGCAAGATTCTGATTTAGATTCTTTATAAATAGATAAACCTTTTGGAGCTGCTGAGGAGTGAGATAACGAGTCGGGTCTTCAAATTTACCATTTCTATACCAGTTAATATCAGAAGCAGAATCGCCTAAATTAGTGTAATTTACTCCTGTAAAGACACCGGTAAGAGGAGAAGTTCCTCCAACAAGTTGATTACGATAATATATTAAATGAATGAATGGTTGAGCATCCGGATTTTTCGCAAGATCCAATTGGTTGCACCAAATATCCTTGTCGTCAAACAACATTCGCCCAAAAGCAGATGCAATATCATAATCGTCACCTTTGACATTCATATAAACAGGGGCTGAGAATTTGATTCTATCAGGATATAAAGCAATTGTCGCTAATAAGCCACGCCATTCTCCATGTAATATCTGATAAAAATTCAATAATCCGCCATTGTCTATGTTCGGATTGGGATTGTTAATTGTATCAAGGGCATATTTAAATAACTTAGCTCTTGCCCAAGGTGAAGGAACACCTGAAATTAGAGCATTCAACGTTTGGGCATTGACACTGCTAAGAATGTCACCTGTTTGGATACCTTGAATATAGGAATTAGCCATATTCAACGCATTCCAGTCTCCCTGTACGCCGGTAGTTAGAGTTGTGTAACTCTGTATTAGAAGTGCTTTTGACATATCCTATATATATTAGTTGAAATTATAAAGTTTTGTTAGTGTATCGTAGATAAGCTTATATAGTTGTTCACCACGATTTGTAATACCTTTGCTACTATCGCTGTGTAGTTCCTGTAAGAACATTTTCTTAAAACTATTAAACTTGCTACCAATTAAACCGGTTGAGTATTTATTATCTTTGCCGATGCCTTCATTTCGGTAAAGATTCTTATTCCAATCGAGTTTCATGAGTTCTTTCTTTGTTTGAGGTGCAAAAAGTTTGGAATTAAGGAGAAACTTATCTCCACCTCCGGCGGAACGATGTAACTGACGAAGCCATCCCTCTTCCAAAGAGCCACCTTCGATCATACGAGCAAAAAACAGTCGGAAATAATCTTTTAGATATTTAACCTGAGAAAGATCTATTTCTTCAAAGCCGACAATTTCCTTATCCTCGCCAGACCGTGCCTTTTCTACAAAATCATCATTACCATTGTTAAACAAGGCAAATGCAACAAGGCATCCAAGCTTTTTTGCAAACTCAGTTTGTCGATCTTTACCTACGAAATCTTGGAAATCGAACTTATCATTATCACCAACTGCGCGATACAGATATTCTGTTTTATAATTGTTTTTATCTTCTTGAAGCGTATCTTCATTGCTATTCAGAAAATCCATAGCTGCACATGCAGCGAGTAATTCGATATAATGAGAATCATTTTTCTGGGCTGCTCCTCCAGTTAGTGTCTTATTCGCATTTTGGCTTTCGCTCTGCATCGGATTCCAATTAAGCCCATTTGTTCCCATCATATAGAAACGCTGATAAATACTTCTGACAGTAGCATCATCATCATAAAATATCATTGCAACTTGTGAATTAAGCGCAAATTTATCACTGGTCGCAATGACTTTTTGCTGGTTCAATTGTCCAGCGTCAGGTAGATTAAAATTGAAATATGCCGTTAGAAGAGTTGAACCAAAGTATGCGTTTTTAAGAATGTCGGCACTTCCATTACTTATTATTTCTGCTGCTCGTGTAAGAGCCTGCGGAATAATGGGTATTGAAGACGCTCCAGTTCCTCCAAATACAGACCCAAGAATAAAGACTTTTGCTTTTCCAGATGTAGTTTCAGTAATTAAGGCACTAACAAAATCCTTTAACCCACTTTGCTGTTTTGACTGAGCGGCCTCAATGATAGACTGATACATCATCATAGAGCCAAGATGAGTCTGTGCACGATAACCATGCTGTAGATTGAACTCTTCTACATTTCGATCTAAAACTAAATCCGCAAGATCTGTTTCTTCTCTGTGATTGTATTGAGTGTCACCATAATTAAACACTTCCTTAAATGTGCTCTTGGTTTCATAATTAGGTGAAAACTCATAATATTTGATGTTCGCTGAGAAGAATGTGTCTTTATGGGCAACACGATTTGCAATTTGTAAGCCTTTAGCATTTACATAAGCTTCTTTTAATTCCTTCAGTCTGCCAAAGTTACCATTATTCTTGTCCGTGTCAAGCGCAAGCAAGTGAATGTCCGTATCATCGAACATTCCCATAGCACATAAGTGTATCAAACTCTCGATACATCTCATGCCAGTTCCACCTATACCAAGTACAAAGTATTGTTTTGCCATAATCTTCAGTCTTTTTTTCTACCAAGAATAGATCCTAATTTTGAGTTTCTAAAACAGAGCATTAAAAGAACTCCAACAATATAATAACAACCCACAGAAGACACTAGGACATAAAGATTGGTTTCTTTGAACATATTCTGAAATCCTGCGTTCTGGATTGTTGGAACTATAACTTGCATATTATAAAACCAATACCCTAAAGGAGCAATGATTCCGATGACGATGAACCAAATTCGACGTGTAATGTAGTCCTTGCGGTCAGATCTCCAATTGATAAGAAAAGCAATCAAGATAGCTATAGCAAGAGCAAGTATGGTAACAATCGCTCCATAGACCCAAGCATCTGCTTGAGCCTGCTGAATTTGAGGTAGGGTTCTGATAACTGTATTCATAAAATTTAATATTTATCTGATTTAACATATATACTATATAGTATTTTACCTTTAAGCAGATTGATAAGATCTGGATCAAAAACGCAATTCTTCAAACTTTCGGAAATGGATATATTGGTCTGCCCATCACTGGTTATAGAGTCAAAATTGAAAATATCAATATTGTTATCAAGTATATTTTCAAGATTTTTAATCACAATATCTATTCGGAAATAATTGTATGGCTTACCCGTCAAATCTTCATTAAGGGCAAAGTTATTGATATCAAAATAAATGTCCGCTGAACCATGTTTCTTAAATTCATCTTTGTCAACAATCAGAAAATTTTCTATGGCGAATCCTGCATTATTGATTTTCCCAGTTTTTTCTTGGGCTTCAATGGCATTATAAAGATTATAATACTCGTCATTGATGTTTGTAACCATTACATCAATGTCGGAAATGCGATAACAGCCGAAAGCATTCTTGTTAATTCTCAGGCCTCCTATAAGTTTTTCTCCATTGGGAAGAGGATTGCCATTATCATCATAGGCATTCACTATAAGATTGATGATATTTTTCCAATTAACTTGCCAATCTTGGATTTCAAATGCTCCAAATGAGGAAACCTCAGCTGCTAAAATTTCATTGGGAATAGAGGTGTTGCCTTTTTCTGGAATAGCCCAAGGATAATTGCCGCTCAAATGAAACTGATCCACTTCTGGAAACAGTTCTAAATTTACAATTTCTTTAATTCTATCATAGATATTCCCTTGAATTCTATCATCTGTGAAAATAATATAAAATCTCTTTTTATTGTATCTTTTTCCATGATAAGTCTCCAGAAATGGCTCTGCAATAATATGAATATCATGTCCTTTCAGTAACCACTTCTTAAAAGCCTCATGCATGTAAGGATTATTGGGGTTGTTTTTAGTTGTGGTTTGAGTAAAAAGTTCGCCATCTGTTAACATAACTGATTCACCGTCTCGATTAGCCATTTGTTCTATAGCTTTATCAAGAGCGGCATAATTAACTTCTGCAACACTATTAAGTAATTTGTAAGTATCTCCAGCTTCTTGGTTTATGACATCGCCTTTGATAGACCAATATTCTTTTGTAGCAGCGGTTAAAGGAGAAACCATTTTTTGATAAAAAGGGGACTCCATACCATTGGCAATACAATTAGAATAATCTACATATAAAGCCAACTTGTTATTGGGTAGATCTACAATCTCAAAGCCATGAGTAAGTTTGTGATATTCAACTATATGTTTTGTGTCATATGGTACATTGTCTTTTTTACATGACACAAGTGAGCCACTAACTATGATGGCTCCAAATACTGCTAATATACGCAGTGGTATTTTAGTGTTTGATAACATCGTCATTGTTTATTAAACGGTTTATTTGTCCATATCTCTTAGATAGAGATATGGATATTCAACTAACATCTAATACAGAGTGTTTTGGACAAACAATAACTTCCCAATTACTCAACAAAAAAGTCTTTGTAAATTCAACAAAAGGCTTGACTGCTGTTTTTTTTCTTATTTTAGACCAATTGTCGATGGTTTTTCGATTTTTCTTTATAATTTTGTATTTGGATAATTATCTCTATCTAAGAGATTTGGATGTTTGCTAAACAAAAATGCCCCAATCACCAAATTGGCAATGGGGCTAAAATCAAAGGCTTTTGAGAATAAGCGAGTTGGCTTTATCAACAACGGAAGTATCGAGACTTGTGAGATATATTTGCGTTGTGGTTTCTGAATCATGTCCCATTCCTTTACTGATTACACTTATAGGAATTCCTTTCGCTTTAGCAGCAGAGGCCCAACTATGGCGGGCAACATAGAGGGTTAGGGGAATTGTGATACCAACCATCGAAGCAATCTTCTTCAAATTGTGATTGATGTTGTACCCTACATTTCGATAGGTACATCGCTCATTGGTATCAACATTCCTGATTATCGGCAGTAGATAGTCTGAACTATTTTCCGGGTATCTATCAAGAATCATCTGCATTTCCTTTGTCCATTCGATTGTTAGTTTTTGCCCTGTTTTGTGGCGACGATATGTAATGTAACCATTTTTTAGGTCAGTTTTTCTTAGAAATGCCATATCTATGAAACTCATACCTCGGAGGTAGAAACTCATCATAAACATATCACGAGCAAAATCAGATGCTGGTGTAGAGGATAAATCCAATGCTTTGATTTTCTTTATAACAGCCAAAGGCAATGCACGTTTTATGGTTTTATCAACACCAGTATAGACATGCTTGAACGGATTACGATTCTCGATAATATCATTTTCAACAGCACGGTTATAGACGGCTCGAAGTATGCGGGTATAAAAAGAAATGGTATTAGGTGCTACACCTCGATTATGATGCCATGCCTCATATGCTTCCATTATCTCAGAGTTAAGGCTATCGAGCATCATGTCCTCGTCATTACGAAACTTCTTGAAACTATTGAGCGTAGCTTTGTAGGTTTCCGCAGTCCTTATTCTCCCATTTTGCTTCAATTTGGCAATAACACTTTCCATATAGTTAAATAAGGAGTATTCATGCGCATAGCGTTTGAACTCTTCTATCACGTCATCGGCAGTGTACGTCAAACCTTGGGCATCGAATTTCCTGCCAATCTTTCCAAGTCGTTCTACATCCCAACGAATACGTTCACGAATAGATGAAATTAGTGACCTTCGTTCACTTTTCTGCATTGAAGTAACCATCGAACGGTTTTCATCCCATTCATCTGGAAAAACCTTATAATCGGAGAGAAGTTGTCGCACCTTTCTCTCATGAATAATTTGATAGTAAATAGTACCTTCATGTTCTGCGACAGTTGAAGGACGAAATTTCACTTTTATTGAAGCCATATAATCAATGTTTAGATAGATAAAATAAAAGAGGTAAATAGGCACTCTTCTCCCAGTTCAAAAAATCAAGACCGAATAATAGCCGATTATATTAAATCAATTTCCCTTGATTGAACGAGTTGTTGTATTGAGAAACTTATGCCGCCATAATTCCCTTAACAAAAGAAGAAAAGGTGTACTGGATAAAAGCTATAGAATCCATATTTTGCCACCTTACCCTGTATGAACCCTCGTGCTCCATCATACATAAATAGCGCCATACAAGCGAGTAAAGTACCTACTATCCCGTAGTACATCATCAACGGAAAGGCACAGAGTAACTGCATCATTTTACTGAAGGGAAAAGAAATTTTATCAGATGTTCCAAGCAAGTAGAAAACAACAATGACAAGAATCCCTCGCCACTCATAATCAACTCCTGACCAAGTGGCAATCAATGATATAAGAAGGATGACACAGCAACACAATGTGCCATCCTTTTTCAATTTCTCGAAAGCTGCCAAAGCCACTACACCCAAAGTCAATGTGAACATCACGTTATGCGTTCCATCCGCACCATTCAACAGATACCACGGAACTTCACTGATTACAGCAAATCCCAGCAGCTGCAGGAAGTACTTCATTCGGTCTCGGGTATACCGGAAACCCTCCGCTATTAGGAAAGCAAAGACCGGAAAAGCGATGCGACCAAAGCAGCGCATGACCTCGTAAAGGAGTGTGTCGTTCTCCATCAAGTAGTAGGCACAATGGTCAACGACCATTGAAATAATAGCAATGACCTTCAATGCACTACCACTCAAATGGGGTAAATTGATTGCTTTTCTATATCCTGAATGTATGGATTCCATTTACAATAAGATTTAACTCATACCCAATAGTTCCTTGACCATATCCTCAATCTCCTGATTGACCCGTTTGAAGTTACGGTTCAACATGATTTCCTTCTCCCGGTCATTCTTGAATTCATAGATTTTGGGAAGCGGCACATAGTGTTCTTCCTCCTCCTTTATCTTCTTCATGTCGAAATGTGTCTTGCAGAAATACTTCGTAGTCTTGAACTCCTCCGACTGCTCGATGTCAAAACGGTTCAGCATCCTGTCATCGGTAGCCGTGAAGTCACGAGCCGCCTGACCAGCCAGCCAACCGGTCGCCATATCCGCAATCTTCGCCGCCGGAACAAGGTAGTCCATCTTTTCGGAGATAGTAGTCGATACCTTCTGGTCGTTGATGGAGATAGACCGGGAAGTCTGCTTCGCCTTGCCAAACACATCATTCTGTGCCCACTCCAATGTCTCCTTGTTACGAGCCGCACCCATGAAGATATTACCGCAGGTCGTGATAATCTTCTGCATACCCACCTTGCCATAATCCGCCTCCAACTGGGGTAGTTCCTGAAAACCGAGCGTTACCGCCACCTTGTTGGAGCGAGCCGTACCAATCAGACGGTCTATCTTGTGGAAATACAAGGTCGGCAACTCATCCACGATGATGCTTACCGGAATGTTACCCTTGGAGTTGACACGGGTAATCAGACGGTTCAGTACCAAAGCGTTCAACGAGCCGATAACCTGTTCCTTCTCCGGGTCATTGGCGATCACCAAATAACTCGGATTTTCCCTATCGGAAATCTTCAAGTCGAAATCATCTCCCGTAAACACCCAATAAGCTTCAGGAGATACCAAACGTGCCGCATTGACACGCAGCGTACCCACCATACCTTCCAACTGGTCATTCGCTTTGTTCTCGTAGGCACTCTTGAAGGGAGCCATCAGGGAAGCAATCTTGTCATCCTGCATTAAAATGTTGAACACCTGGTCATAGGGTCTCCCCAAGAAAGAGAGCACATGCGGCATATCCGAATACTCGCCGGTAATGGTGTCCGGCTCCACCTCGTTGCCCTCCTCGTCTTCATACCAGCAACGGTCAATGACTATCCGTTTCCCTGTCCGGTCTTTGTAGGAATAACCATTCAGTTCCACAAACATCCTGTCCTCGTCGGTAGAAACATCATTTCCATTTTCATCCACGAAGTCCAAGACTACATTCCCTTCCTCGTCAATGGCATTGAAGTCATCCCAGTTCCGTATCACCAGTTCCAACTTCTTTCCCTCCTGTGAAATGAACCGTTTCAGTTTCTTGCCGTTACTGAACCCGACCGGATGAAAGTTCACGAAGAAATAGATGATAGCCGCCAGAAAGTTCTCCGCAGAGTTGGTAAAGAACGCTTCCGAGCCGCCTTTCTTCTCACCGCCGCCCTTGTTCAGGGAGGCAAGGAGTGTGGCAGCCGTTTCGGATGCAGCCGCCAAGTCGGGAATGTACTTCCTCTGAATTGGATTGATGCGGTTGGAATACTCCACATCAGTAAAATTCACGATACGGAACCCGCAATTTTCAGGCAGTTTGTTCGACTTTCTATTCTTGCAATACTGGTAGAACAAGGTCTTCGCCAATGTCGGGAACTTAAAGTCATATACCATCAGGGCAAACCCTTTGGCGGAATGCTGTCGGATAAACGGGTCGATGATACCGAAAGACTTACCCGAACCCGGCGTACCCAACACAATCGTGCCACGGAACGGATTGATGATATTGATCCATCCCTTGTGCATCTTCTGCTTCCAGTAGTATATCATCGGTATGTTCACCGAATAGTCATTGTTCACCAAAGTCTCCGACTGTTGGAACGACTCGTTCTCGAAGTTGAAGCGGTCATCGCCCACCTTGTAGTTGTAATACTTAGCAATGCCGTCCAGTCCCTGATGCACCAGCATCGTGCCCACGACAGAACAGACAGCGTATAGAATGCGGTTGACAGGAAAGCCCATCCAACTGACACCAATACTCATCCCATGGAAGACAAAGCAAAGCCCGACCAGCGTCAAGCCTGCCAGCACCGGATAGATGACCATCGTCTTCACGTTGAACTTCAAAGCCTTCTTCGCTTTCGTGCCGATGCAGACCACACAGATGCAGACCAGTTCCGTCACCTTGCAGCCCGCTACCGAATTGAATACCTTAAATCGTCCTAGCAAGTCAAGGATAAACTGCGTGATGCGGTTGTCCGCCGTTATCGGCAGGTTCATGACAATCTCGATGATGAGAAAGATATAGATGCAGCTTCGGAAGTAATTGTACATCTGCTGCTGTTCCTTGGTCTCTTCAAATGCCATATCCGTATGCTTTTAGGAAAGATTAAAACGGTATCTTCACTCCGAACAGCAAGCCGTTGCGGAACGTATCACCATGGATGAAGTTCACGTTGTTCTTCTGGATAATGGCAAACTCGCAACCGTTACGGAATACATAAACATATTCAAAGCCGCCTTCCAGTCCGAGGAAGAATTTCTTTTCCACCGCCCCGAACTGCGGACCGAAGCGGAAACGGAGCATCCCGTTCTTGTAACGAGCCAGACGGTGCTTGTAAACAATGCCGCCGTCCCAATAGTACCCCTTCCAGAAATCATGCTTCCGCCAGTGGTTGCCCACCTCGCCAAAGAGTTCAATCGCATGACCGTATGACAAGGGACGTTCATAGCCGACAGTGGCATTCAACGTGGAAGGGAACAGGAAACCTGCGTTGACAGTCAGTTTGCTGTCCTGTGCGAACGCTCCAGCCGAAGCGACCGCACACAAGAGAATCAATAAGAACTTCTTCATGGCTTTACTGTATAAGAGATATGATAATAGGGATAGTAAGCGGCATCCTTCAAGATGTCGGAGTCAAATCCGTCCGCATGAAGAATGTCCTCATATTCGATGATCAGGACAATCACCCGCCCGCTGATTTGGTTCTCCGAGATTTCCAAACGCAACACCTTCTCGTCCGGGAAAGTCAGTTTAGGCAGCACCAGCACATTTCGATAGTTCTTCTTGAACTTCCTGGATGAATTGAGCGTAAAGACGGGAGACAGTTCAATCGTCTGCGAATTGGTCGCTTTCGTCTCTTTCTTGTCCGTCAGTTTCACCCGGATTTCCTCGATGTCGTAAGGTATCTTCGTCTTGTTCTGCAGGGAATAGTCAATGAAGAAATAATCCCCGACGGCATAAATGTTGTTGACCACCGCCTTCATGCCGTGTTCCTTCGTTACAATCTGGTTATACTTGCGGTCGCTGCTATAGACCGCCCACGCATACCGTGCCATTTCCGCCATCGGCATGGAAACCTCCGGATTGATGTAGGACCGCGTATGGTTGTACGGCACCTCAAAGATGGATGCCGCCATGCCGGGAGACTGCGTATAGAGAATGTCGTACTGGGCGATATGACGCTCTCCAATCAATGTGATTGTGCCCAACAACTCATTGTCCTTGTAACTGCCAACCGCCTGCAAAGAATCACTTTCAAGATACGGCTTGATACGGACAATGTTATCGGTACACTGGTTGCCTACAATCTTGGCAGTGGAAATGTCCACCAGCTTGATGTTTTCCGGCATGACAATGTGGGTCGTAACCTCGCTGTTCACATAGATTTTCTCGTTGGCGGAGACCTGCGCCACAACACCGAGAATACCGAAAAGGAGTATAAATAATTTCGTTTTCATATTGGGTAATATTTATGATTTGATGATTTGTTTACTTTATGACAAGTAACCTATATGACTATCTTACTTGTCATCTTGCTTACTCTGTGATTAGTAATAAAGTTTACCTATTTCCGTTTTACCGTGCATCATCCGAGTTTATCAGATAGACAATCGTATTGTACTTGATTTTCGCCTTGTTCTTGCGGATACCGGACGATATAGCCGAGGTAGCGGAGTTGTACATGTTCTGCAAGGCTTGCAGGGCGATAGCCTCTCCTGAAATCCCCGAGCCATAGCCGTCTTCCGACTCAAAGCTGATATTCTGCTGCACCGTGTTGGATCCGGCATCCTTTACGAAATCACGGAACGAGGATTCCGGCACGTAGAAGCCCTCCATGCCGTCATTGTCGAAGACGGACAGCTTGACCTTGATGAACTTGTCGCCCACCAAGATGCTGGTGATATTAGCACGGACACGCTGCTGACCGAAGCCGGTTACCGTCCCATAGAGGTATGTTCCCTTTTTAAGCCTGGTATCATCCACCGTGACGTCATCCAACAGCTTGAAGCGAAGCCGCGTTCCTTCCTTCGCCTTGGTTGTCTGGTCAATCATGGCACGGATCAGCTTGGCTTCCACCGCATCGTCCGAAGCCGCGACCGTATGGAACTTGCCTGCGTTCGTATCGGATGACTTGATGACCAGATTGGGACGGTTACGTTCCGCTTCTTCTCTCCGGGCTTGGGCGATGGAGTCCGCCCGCTGCTTTTTGGCTGCCTCTTCCGCTTCGCTATTTCCGTAGCCCAGTCCGTTCTCGATGGCTTTCTGCCTTTCATAGCTGCGCCGCTGTATCTCTTCAAGGTCACGGGCAAACTCCTCCGTCGTGTTTACCGAAGCGTTCCCATACGCCTGTGTATTGATGTGCCTTCTGGACTCAGCCAGGGAACGCTCCAGTTCTTCCAGTTCCTGCTGCTGACGGATCCGTTCCGCTTCGGCGGCATCCAGACTGTTCAGTTCCTCCTCGCTGTAGCCATGCTCCAGCTTTTCCTCGTCCTTGTCCTCTTCACCGATGCCGCCGACGGCAGTAAAGGCATCCTCGTCCCCGAACCGCCGTGCCATCTCATACATCTTGTCTCCGGCTTCCTCGGCATTGGCTTCGGGAAGTTCCATGTTGATGCGGTCGGTAGCCACCACGTTCTCCGTCGTGCCGCTGCCCCCGAAGGTCTGCATCACAAAGTATATCAGGGCGCACAACGGGACGAAGATGACCAACGGAAAGATATACTTGGGCTGTTTGAAATTGATTTTAATCATGGGTTATCATTGTTTTTAAGGGATTTGACAATATGCTCCAGTTGCCCGTAGCTTTGGATAATGCGCATCGAGTCCGCATGGGACTTATGAGGAATGGCAATCATGGAATCCAGTTCCTCCCGGACAGCCTGCCCTTGGGAAGTCAGTTCCAACAGTTTCTGCCGATGCACGTTCTTGTTGGCTTGAATGGCATGAAAGCCTGTGAAGAGCGGTTCCATGCTTGCGATGGCATTCATGTCGGCTGTTTGAGGACTGTCTGTCCGCACACGTTCCAAAGCGACAGTGCCGACCAACAGCAACAACAGCGAGCCCGTCACACAGGCAAAGGTTCGCTTGGGATGTCTTTTCGCCCATAGATTCGTCCACCTGACTCTTGCGGTCAGGCGATACCTTGCACCAACCGCACCTAATTTCGGCTGTAGCCAAGACCGGATCAGTTGATGCGTCCGTAAACGGTGTTTCCTGATTGATTTCATTTCGTTTTTGTTTGAGTTTTACATTAGTAAGCCAAATCCTTGTTCTCCAAGGTTCTCCAGTTCGTTATCATCAGCCCGTGGGGATTGTTCCGTGTCCTCGGCACGGATTCGATGTATCCGGTCGTTACCATCGAGCGTTTCAAGTCCCGTGTGCGGCGCTTGATAAGCTGTGTTCCGTAGTAGGTAAACTTCCGCTCGTACTCGTCAAACTGGATGGAGTCGCACATGATGGTACAGACTGCTGATGAAGAGATAATGTCCGAGTAGAAACCGTTCTCGTCCATCGCCTGTTTCTGTTTCAACGCTGTTCCGTCCGCCATGTACATCGCCTTGCCGACCGTCCACTTGATATAGTCGTTGTCAGGCGGCAGGTTGAAAAAATACTGGTGGAAAAGCTGGATGTGCGCCTTCGCCTCCATGGTGAAGTTAGCTTCCAGTTGTGCGCGTTCCGCAAGGAACGGAATATCACCGTCAAGGACATAGATCTGCTGCCTCTCCCGGTTGACCAGCGAGATGCAGCACCAGACGGTGAACCCGCAGATGACGGCGCAACCGGCTATGGTCGCGAACACCGTCATCATGGCGAGTCTTGTCTTCTGTGCAAGGGATTCTATAAGCATATTCTTTCTTTTTAAGTTATTTGACCATTGATTTTCCCATCGTTCCTGCCGCGCCTATCGCTGCGCCAGCCGCACCTCCAGCCATTGAGCCTGCCGTAGATGTGATGCCCGTTGCCACAGAGCCTGCCGCAGTCGCCGCACTTGAACTTACACCGCCGGGAATCAGCCACGAGGCGACTTCAGGAACAAAGCGGATGATGTAGGCACCCACCAGCATTCCCATGGCGTACATGCAGTTGGAACCGATGCCCTGAAGCCCCAACGCTCCGATTTGCGACCAGGAGTTGACCGACCCGTGCAGCAGGTGGTTGTAAGCCACCAAGTCCTGCTGCAGGTTGTATAGCAGAATGAAGTCGATGTAGTACAGGCACATATAGGTTACGAAACCCCACAACGAGAGGGAAAGGTATTTCGACATCCACTGGCTCCATGCCGAACTCCACGGTGGCGCAAGGGAAAGGGCGAACATGATGGGACAGAATATCATCAGGATTGCCATGAATATCCGCTGCGCCACAAGGATGCCGTAATAGGACATCTGGAAAATTAGCTCACCGACAAAGCGGATAACATCGTTGATCCATTCGCTGACCTTGGTCTCGGTAGCGACGGCGGCACGCTGCGCATAGTTGTTGATGGTATTGCCGAGATTGCTCACGTTGTAGATGAGCTTGTCCCACCAGGCGGCATCCTCGCCGATGGCGGCTATCTGCTTGGCGGTAGAGATGGAATCCTGCACGGCTCTCAGCCGGTCCAGATACTCACTTTGCTTCTGCGCCAGCTTCAACTCGAAAGCGGCGACTTCCTTGTTCTTTGACTGCGCCATCGCCTTGGTTGCTGACTCCAGCCCTTTGCCGGGCACCTGCAAAGCCGAACAGATCCATGACGAAGAAGAGATGCAGAGGGAGATGCCGATGATACGCAGCAGCTTCATGACATCCATGCCCCGCCGTCCGAGCATCATCATCCAGCACTCATAAGAGCCTACGCAAAGTGCCAGGCACAGCCCGATGACACGTGCCAGTCCGACCGCATCGCCCAGCACCGCCACATTGGGGAAAGACTCCATGGCGACCAGCAACTTGTCCAGACTCTCGTCAATGGCAGGCAGTCCGATGGTTAAAAGGGTACATAATAGGTTCATAATTCTTATTCCGTTTTATTGATTGTTCATTATCCATTTCAATTTCAATAATGGGTTGCCGCCACCGCGCACAGATGGGCAGTTCGGTTGACCAGTTCCTCCATTTTCGCCTTGGCTTCCTCGTATGCCTGCTGCCGCTTGGCATTCTCCAGTTCATAACCGACTCCCGTCTTGTGGATATAGGCGATGTCCGAACAGAGGAGTTCGTTCTGTCGGCTCAGCTCGTTCACTTGGTACTCCAGCTTGCCGCCACTCTTCTTCATACAATAGAGCAACCCGTCCGTGATGCGGTCCTGCATCCGGTTGAACTCGTCCTTGTAGGAAGCGTAGGTCAAGTCCACGTTCCGGTCGGCTTCCCTTACCAGTTCTTCCTTGTACAGTTCTTCCATCCGTGTCCGTTCTTCCTCCACTTTCTTCACTTTTTGCCGCTGTGTCTCCTCGGAGGTAACACGGGTCGGCATGATGCGCTTGACATTGGACTTCGGTTCTTTGAAACGCACCCGGAAACCGGATTTGAGTCCCGCCCATTTCCAGTACATTTCCGCACCGGAATATTTCTGGTGCAAGAAATAATAGTACCAGTCCGGAGCGAAGTCCCAAGGACCGTTCTCCATGGAAGTCCACTGCCGCTGTTTCTCCTTGTCGTTCCTTGTCCGCTGGGCATCTGCGGAGAGCGGAATGCCTGCCAATGCCGTACAAAGCAGGCAGGCGATGATGGTTCTAACTTGCATATCCTTGATTCCATTTGTTGATGACCTTGTCCGCTATCTCGTCCTTGATGGTAGAGTTCAGGATTTCCCAGATGTAATCCGGCTTCCAACCGCAGTTCGTAACCAGATAGCAGTAAAGGTTCGCATTGTCAATAATGTACCGTGCCTTGTCAATGGTGCTTTTAAGTGTCAGCACCAAGTTCAGCTTCTCGTCCATGGACGCCTTCATCAGGTTGATGCCGGAGGCTGCCACCGAAGCGTAGAGCTTGTAGCAGTGCTTCACCTCCCGGGAAATGGCGACATTGGCATCCGCGTAGTACCATGCCACGAAGGGCTTCTTGGAAACCGACTGGAACGTGTTCCCGGTAATATCCTTGTAGTCCCGGACCAACTGGTACAGGGAATTGGCGGTTGACGAGATGGCACCTGCCAGCACCAGATAGGAATGGGCATTGCCCAATCGGGTATCGAGAGTAGTGCGTACCTCGTTGAACTTGTTCGCCCCCTTGGTTACAAGCGACTGCTCGCCGAAGCTCATGGCAACACGCTGCATGGCTTGGTCTTCATCCTTCTTCACCGCCTTGTGAAGCGCAATCAACGCCTCAATGGTCGGCAGGTCTTTGGGCACGACAACAGCGGATGCTTGGACGGACAATGCCAGCATCAAACCGACAGCGCCTATTGTTATTTTCCAGTGTCTCATATATTATAAAGGTGAATGGATTAGTAATTGGCTGCGACCAGTCCGTTCCAGTCCCGAATCAGACCGCCGACCTGATTCTTCATGGTAACGATGTTCGCCCAGCCCTCCGGGTCGATGGCAAAGAAGAGGTCATTCACCGTGGCGTATTGTGCCATCAGCATCATGCCCTCCACCTTGTAGCGTATCTCCATCAGTCCGGTATAGATGGTGTTGGCCAGCGTCAGCCGCTCATAGCGGTCAAGCAGGTTATAGCCATCGTTCTTCTTCTCGGATGTGCCCTGACCTTTGAGAGGATTCTGCACCTTGGCATTGTTCACGATATTCACGAAGTTCCCCACCAACTGCTGCGTTTCCATCACTAAACCGCCCAGTTCCGTGAGGCAGTAGAGCTTGTTCGTGAACTTGGCTTTGTTCACGGTTTTGATAAGCTCCGGTACGTCTTTGAGAATGTCAAAGGCGCAGGAGCCGATTTCCTTGTAATAGCGGCTTTCTGTTCCGAAGCCGGACACGTTCTCCATCGTCAACTTGTACAGCTCCTTGATGGTAGCCATGCTGACCGAATAGAGTTCCACCTTCTTCTTTTTGGCGGCGATAGAATCCAGACGTTGGTTGTGTTGATCCTCAATCAGCTTTTGTGAGGCGGTGTTGGACGTAACCACCTTGACGCAGTTCTTGTCAATGACCACCTTCCAGCCTGCAAACATCGGGGTGGATGCGGATATTAAAAACATTGCCGCCAATATAAATCGTAACTTTACCATGATGACATTACTTTTTGATGTTGGTTGACTTTTCTTGCAAATTCGAGATACTTGGGACTTCCGTCCTTTTCCCGGTCCGCCTCGATACGGGTTATCGCTTCCTGCATGGTGCCGTAGAAAGCGAGATAAATCTTTAAGGCTTCCTTCTCGGTGCGTTCCGTGGTATAAGCCCAGTAACATTCGGGGGCTTCCTCCACGCCATAGACATCCGAATGCTGTCCCCGGCAAATCCACACCTCCTTAAAGTAGCTGCGTCCTTCCCGGTTGTTCAGGGCATTGATGGTAAAAATCTGCTGCCGCTGAATGGGAGTCAATCCCAAGATGGCGGCAATCTCCTCGTACCTGTCCTTGAACTTCGTCTGGTCGAGCAGTATCTTCACATCGGAGTTGTTGATGATAGCCTCCTTGACGATGGGCGAATCAATCACGTCATTCAGTTCCTGCGTAACCACTCCGGCAATGCCGTGGAACTTGCGGACGGTCTTATGTAGGCTAAGCACCCAGCGCCTTATCATATTTCTATGGTAGGTTTCCAAATGCT
>ERZ507027.187-NODE-187-length-64501-cov-6.719238_pt1 | contig 64501 bp, 57 predicted proteins | sample MGYA00513163_ERZ507027 | MGnify/ENA metagenome assembly ERZ507027
GTTACCTATTTGTTAATTTGCCTGCAAAGGTAGGAATTTCTCTTATTATTTAGAAAGACTTATTGTAGAAAAAATAATTTTCTCTCCAACTTATCGGAAATATTTGTAGATTTGCAAGTAAGAACGAAGAACTGAGAATGAAGAATGAAGAATTATGGACGAAAAACAGAAAATGAAGAGCGAAGAATGAAAGATAGTTATCGCCTGTCTTTTTATTCTCCATTTTCCATTTTCCATTCTCCATTATATATAATAGGAGTATTGTTGCTTTCCTCCCTTTTTTCGTGTACCGACATGGTGCCCACAAAAGAAGTGAGGCTTATCGACTCGCTGAATGGAAAAGCGTATGCTTATCGTTACCGTAATCTGGACTCTTCCTACAAATACGCCTATAAAGCATATCGGCAAGTAAACCTATATAAGTCGGGGAAAGCGGAAGCTTCCAATAATCTGGGGTTCTGTGCTTTCATGAATATGGATTTCGACCGTGCCGAGGCGTATCATAAAGAGGTATACAAGCTGACTAAAAATGAGCTTGAACTGTTGATAGCAGACATCGGACTGATGAAAATCTGCCAGCGGACAGCGCTCAACAAAGAATTTTATGATTACCGGAACAGTGCCCTCCGACGGATGAAGCGTATTCGTGAAGAGAGCGACCTCTTTGCCGACCGTCACGAAGCGCTTCGGCTGGATTACGCATTTACCGAATTTTTTCTCGTTTCCTCCATTTACTATTATTATCTCCAGCAACGGCAGGAAGCGATAATCTCTATCGATAATATTCAGGAAGACGAAGCGTTGAGCGATACCAATCAGCTTCTTTATTATCATTATCTCAAAGGATCGGCTTCTTTGGTCGCAGCGAATACTCCGGAAGAACGGAAACTCCGCGAGTTTGACGAACTTTATTTCACTTGGCGGACAGCCGTGAAGAGCAAGCATCCGTATTTTGAGGGGAATGGAATGCAGGGACTTGCCAATCTGATGGCATCCCCGTCTAATTTTGAGTTTTTCAAGACAAGGCGTACACATGCGTTGGATCAGTTTGATTTTCCGGTAGATTCTTTGTTCCCTTTGCGTTTGGCCCAACTGGCACTGGAGAAATTTCGCGAATATAATGACTTGTATCAGATTGCCGGAGCTTATGTATCTATCGGCAAATACCTGAATGCGCACGGACGTTATCAGGAAGCTTTGGATACATTATCAAAAGCATTGAACTGCGTAAACCATCATCACATGCTTTATTATCATAATGAAGTGGATACGCTTGATAAATTATATACGTTTGCCGAGGGAGATACTACTTATACCGGAGTTCCATGGATTGGACAGGAGAAGGTGAAGACCGTTCCCGAATGGATCTCACGGATAAGGGAGCAGTTAAGCGTTTCATATGCCGGGCTGGGGATGAAGGATGCTTCTGATTATAACCGGAATATCTATCTGGATATTTTGAACTTTACCCGTCAGGATAAGGAGTTGGAAAGCCGTTATTTGTCTTTGGAAGCAGGTTCGAGACAGATGACGGTCGTTCTTTTTCTGGTTATTGTCGGCTTGGTACTGGTGATTATCCTTTGGTGGTTCTTCAACAAACGTTCCAAAATCAGGAATCAGGTGGATGTGGAGCGTCTGCAACGGATTCTCTCTCTTTGTCGGGATATCACTTCTTCCATACCGATGAACGTACCTCTGATTCAGCAAGGCATTGACCAGTTGTTCGGGAAAGGACGTCTGACGCTGGAAATTCCGGAAGAAGGAAAAGCTGCACTGGTACCTTCTTCCCATCGACTGAACCGGGACGAGAAGGCATTGGTGCATGTAGTGGAACCTTATATCGTATGGGCTGCTGAAAATGAACAAATGGTGGCTACGTTGAGCGACGAGCGAAATCAGCTGGAGAAACAGCGGTATATCTACGAGCAGCATATTGCAGGAAACAAACGTCAGAATCTGATAAAGAAGGCTTGTATGGCCATCGTCAACGGGATTAATCCTTATATCGACCGGATTCTGAACGAAGTACATAAGTTGACGGAAAAAGGATATATTGATGACGCCAAGATAAAGAAAGAGAAGTACCAGTACATTGATGAACTGGTGACTACCATCAACGAATACAATGATATTCTGGCACTCTGGATCAAGATGAAGCAAGGTACGCTTAGTCTGAACATCGAGACATTCAGTCTGAATGAACTGTTTGATTTGCTGGGAAAAGGACGGCGTGCTTTTGAAATGAAAAAGCAAAAGCTGGAAATCGAACCGACCACCCTGATGGTAAAGGCCGATCGCGCATTGACCTTGTTTATGATTAATACACTGGCTGAAAATGCCCGTAAGTATACGCCCGAGGGAGGAACGGTTAAAGTATATGCGCATGCTACCGATGCGTATGTGGAAATCTCCGTAGAAGATAATGGGAGAGGACTTTCAGCAGAAGATATCGCGCATATCATTGGTGAAAAGGTATATGATTCGCGTGCTATCGGCATGAAAGACGCGGCAGATCCGGAAGAACTGAAAGAGAATAAGGGAAGCGGTTTTGGCTTGATGAACTGCAAGGGAATCATAGAGAAATATAAGAAAACGAATGAACTGTTCCGGGTATGCGTATTCGATATAGAAAGCGAACCGGGAAAGGGAAGCCGTTTTTATTTCCGCTTGCCTTCAGGAGTACGTAAAGTGATTGGCGTGTTGCTCTGCCTGTTGCTTCCGTTGGGAATGGCTTCTTGTCTGCATGAACCCCTTCCGTCGATATTGCAGGATAGTGACTCCATTGCGATTACTACAGATTCTACTTATGAAGATCTGCTTGATGCAGCCTCTGATTATGCCAATGCCGCTTATTTTGCCAATGTGGATGAGAACTACGAAATAGCATTGCAGTATATAGATTCGGCAATGATGTCGCTGAATGAGCATTATAAGAAATATACGCGTACCCCGAAGCCGCATCGATACATGAAACTGGTGGGAAAAGGAACCCCTGCCGAACTGTTTTGGTGGAATGAACTTTTTGATTCAGACTATCATGTGATTTTGGATATCAGAAATGAAGCGGCGGTAGCATTCCTTGCTTTGAAACAAATTGATGCCTACAGTTATAATAATTCTGCTTTTACAGATTTATATAAGGTACAGGGAGAAGACCAGACTTTGGAAGGGTATTGCAGGCAGTTGGAACGATCCAACACGAATAAGACGGTTGGTATCATCCTCTGTTTCGTCTTGCTGATCGTTTCTCTGATCGGCTATTATCTCTTGTATATGAGGAAGATGTTGCAGAACCGTCTGAACCTGGAACAGGTGCTTGAGATAAATCAGAAAGTTTTTGCCGCCTCTTTGGTCAGACCTCAGACTCAGGAGAACGAGGAAGCGCTTCAGAGAGAGGAAAATACACTTAAAGAGATTCCGCAGCGCATCGTGAATGAGGCTTTTGGCTCAGTAAATGAGTTGCTGACAATCAGCCTGATGGGCATTGCAGTTTATAACGAAACCACGCATCGGCTGGAATATGCTTCCTGTCCCGGACAGGAAATGCCGGAAATGGTGCAGCAATGTTTTGAAACAGGGGAATATCTCTCAGAACAGAATTTGCAGGCGATTCCGTTGATGGTGGAAGCCGGAGGTGAGCATCAATGTGTAGGTGTGCTTTATCTGGAACGGAGGGAAGGAACGCAACAGGAAACGGATCATCTTCTTTTTGAGCTGGTAGCACGTTATGTATCGATTGTGGTGTTCAATGCAGTGGTAAAGCTTGCCACGCAATACCGGGATATCGAGTCGGCACACGAGGAAACACGCCGTGCTTCGTGGGAAGACAGTATGCTTCATGTGCAGAACATGGTGCTTGATAACTGCCTTTCGACGATTAAACATGAGACAATTTATTATCCAAACAAGATTAAACAGATTATTGGTCGGTTGAATACGCAGAACCTTCCGGAAAAGGATGAACGGGAAGCTGTGGAAACGATTACAGAACTGATAGAATATTATAAAGGGATCTTTACGATTCTGAGTTCATGCGCTGCCCGACAGCTGGAGGAGGTTACTTTCCGCCGGAATACGATTCCGGTACAGGAGCTTTTTGATGCTGCTGGAAAATACTTCAGGAAGGTCACGAAAAATCGGACGGAAAAGGTAGAACTAATCATAGAACCGATGGACGCCAAAGTGATCGGTGACGTGAATCAGTTGCGTTTCCTGTTTGAGAATCTGATTGATGAAGCATTGGCGGTTCGTGAAGAAGGAGTGATACGCTTGCAGGCTCGTAAGGATAACGAATATATCCGTTTCCTTTTTACGGATACCAGACGCGAGAAGAGTGTGACGGAGCTGAACCAGTTGTTCTATCCGAACCTGGCTCGTATGACTTCCGGTGAAAAAGGAGAATTGCGTGGAACGGAATATCTGATATGCAAGCAGATAATCCGTGACCATGATGAATTTGCGGGGCGCAGGGGATGCCGTATCAATGCCGAACCGGCAGAAGGGGGAGGATTTACGGTTTACTTCACCATCCCACGCAGATAAAGAAGAAGACACATAAAAGTTATTAGATAAATAAAATGGAAGAACAGAAGTTTAAAGTTATTATTGTAGAGGACGTAAAACTGGAATTGAAAGGCACAGAAGAAATTTTCCGTCATGAGATACCCAACGCAGAAGTGATCGGCACGGCAATGACAGAAAGCGAGTTCTGGCCGTTGATGGAAGCACAGCTTCCCGATCTGGTTTTGCTGGATTTGGGACTGGGAGGTTCTACGACGATTGGCGTTGATATCTGCCGGAATATTTTCAAACGTTATAAGGGGGTTCGTGTATTGATCTTTACGGGGGAAATACTGAATGAAAAACTGTGGGTGGATGTGCTGAATGCAGGAGCGGATGGCATTATTCTCAAAACAGGAGAATTGCTGACCAAGACAGACGTACAAGCTGTGATGGACGGCAAGAAGCTGGTATTCAACTATCCGATTCTGGAGAAGATCGTAGATCGTTTCAAAAAGTCGGTAGCGAATGACGCCAAGCGTCAGGAAGCGGTAATCAACTATGATATTGATGAATATGACGAGCGTTTTCTTCGCCATCTGGCATTAGGCTACACCAAAGATATGATTGCCAACCTGAAAGGAATGCCATTCGGCGTGAAATCACTGGAGAAACGACAGAATGACCTGATCGGACGTCTCTTCCCGAATGGAGAACGGGTGGGAGTGAACGCGACCCGTCTGGCTGTCCGTGCATTGGAATTACGCATTATCGATCTGGATAATTTGGAAGCTGATGAAGAGTAAATGGCGTATGCCGCATCCCGCTACGATGTTCCTGCTGCTGACAATGGCGGTGGTCTTTCTTTCGTGGATATGTGATATCTACGGACTGAAAGTAACGCTGCCGCAATCAGGGGAGGATATTCGGGTGCAAAGCCTGCTGAGTCCTGAGGGAATCCGCTGGTGGTTGCGGAATGCTATCAAGAACTTTACCGGTTTTGCTCCGCTGGGTATGGTGATTATCGCCATGTTCGGACTGGGGGTGGCCCAACATTCCGGATTTATCGATGCGTGCATCCGTCTGGGAGTGGGAAACCGGAAAGAGAAAAGAAAAGTTATTCTGTGGGTGATTGTCCTCGGATTGCTGTCGAACGTCATTGGGGACGGCGGTTATATTATTCTGCTTCCCATTGCCGCCATGCTGTTTCAGTGGGTGGGACTTCATCCGATAGCGGGGATTGTGACGGCCTACGTTTCCGTGGCCTGCGGATATAGTGCCAATATCGTACTGAGTACGATGGACCCGCTCTTGGCGCATACCACTCAGGAAGCCGCGCTCACACTGATGGGATATCAGGGAAACACGGAGCCGCTGTGCAACTACTTCTTTATGAGCGCTTCGACAGTGGTAATTACAGGGATCGTTTATTGGGTGACTCAGAAATGGCTTCTCCCGAACTTAGGAAAATATGAGGGAAGTGTGAAAGTCGAAGCCTACCGCCCTTTGTCACGGAAAGAACGTCGTGCGCTGATGGTGGCTGTCGTAGTGGCAGGGATATACGTTGCCCTTATTTTGTGGCTTACTTTCTCTTCCTATGGTATCCTGCGTGGCGTTAACGGAGGTTTGATGCATTCGCCCTTCATTGCCGGTATCCTGTTTCTGCTATCTCTGGGCGCAGGCTTTACGGGGATGGCTTATGGGTTCAGTTCCGGTCGTTATCGCAGCGATAATGATGTGATCGAAGGACTTACCCAGCCGATCAAACTGCTGGGTGTGTATTTCGTTATTGCTTTCTTCGCTGCCCAGATGTTTGCCTGTTTCGAGTATTCTCATTTGGACAAGTGTCTTGCGATTATGGGAGCGGACCTGCTTTCTTCTTTTGAGCCGGCTCCTTTGTCCGCACTCATCTTGTTTATCCTGTTTACGGCATTTATCAATCTGATTATGGTATCCGCCACTTCCAAATGGGCATTTATGTCTTTCATCTTCATCCCGATGTTTGCGCAGATGGGGATTTCGCCGGACGTCACGCAGTGTGCTTTTCGTATCGGAGACAGTTCGACGAATGCCATTACTCCTTTCTTATTCTATATGCCGCTGGTGTTGACGTATATGCGGCAATATGACAAACAGATCACATACGGATCGTTGCTGAAATATACATGGAGGTACTCCTTGTGCATTCTGGCAGCATGGACATTGCTGTTTATCGTATGGTATCTGTTGAAGATACCGATGGGGTTATAATTCACGATTCAAAGTTCTGGTTTTAATAACCGGAATTTTGAGTTTCTGAATTAATCGCTATATTTGCACCCGTCCCTTAAAGAAAAAGAACGAATGAATTTACCAGAAGTCTCTGAAAAACTAATCGAACAACTGAATCACGGTAGCACCAAAGCATTTGATAAAATTTATCATACGTACTATTTATACCTGTGTGCGATAGCTGTTTACTATGTACATGACAAGAGAGTCGCCGGTGAAATAGTCAATGATGTCTTCGTCTCTTTCTGGCAGAATCGCCACCATATCACTTATCCTGCCCTTCCGTATCTTCGTCGGGCTATACAGAATGCAAGTATCAGTTATTTGCGGTCTTCCGCTTTTAACGAGCGCATAATGACCGAACAGATGGAGGAAATATGGGCTTTTCTAGAAAATCATATTCTTTCTTCCGACAATCCATTGCAGGCATTGGAAAGCAGTGAAATGAACGAGATCATTCTGCGGAAAGTAGAGGAACTCCCTGCCAAATGCCGTGCTGTTTTTAAGGCGAGCCTGTATGAAGGCAAATCGTACAGCGAAATTGCGGAAGAGCAGAATATTAATGTCGCCACCGTCAGGGTGCAGATGAAAATTGCGCTGACTAAATTGCGCGAATCCCTTGGTACTCCCTATATGATAGCTATTTTGATGTTTCTTTAAAAAAAATCGGTTTTCTTTTAAACGTTTCTTTTTTTATTGCGTATCTAGTTATATACACCATAGAAAAAGAACGGTTTATGATAGAATATTACGATAAAGAAGAACTGGAATTACAGATTAGTAATTATTTGTCGGGCAATAGTACCGATGAAGAAAAAGAAACGTTGCTTGCCTTTCTGGCTTCCAATGAAGCAGCTGCCCGGACTTTCCGGGAAATGTCTGCCGTATGGGCACTTTCTTCCGTACCGTCGTTTGCAGAAATAGAAAACTCCAATTTAGTGCGGATAAAGGAGAGAATGACTGCTCCTGCCTCTTCGAAGCCTGTCCGGAAACTGATACCTGTCTGGCTGAAAGTGGCTGCCGCCGTTATTCTGCTGATCGGCTGCAACTATTTCTGGTATACGTATACGGAAAATCTGACGGAAGTATATACCAACGCCGATTCTCCTTACGAAATCAAGGTTCCTGCCGGATCGAGAACGAATATCGTTCTTCCTGACGGGACGGAGGTTTCTCTGAATGCAGGTTCTGTATTGCGCTATCACCGTGGGTTTGGTATCCGCGAACGTAATGTGACGTTGGATGGCGAAGGATACTTTAAAGTTGCGAAAAATGCAGAGGTTCCCTTCTTCGTGAAGACGAACGATGTGCAGGTGCAGGTAGTCGGCACGGTATTCAATGTCCGTGCTTATGATGACGATAATTATGTGATGGTGTCTCTGCTGGAAGGCAGGGTGAATTTATCGGCGTCTGCTAATTCTGTGATGAAATTATTCCCGAATGAGCAGGCACTGTATAACAAGAACACCGGACGAATGGAAAAGCTGAAGACCAATGCAAGTAAAGCCTGCGATTGGCTGGATGGCGGGTTGACCTTCGAGAATGCTTCATTCGCTGATATTGCCCATCGTCTGGAACGTAAATTCCAGGTGAAGATCAGCATAGAAAGCGAACGTCTGAAGGCCGAACACTTCTCCGGTTCCTTCGACAGCAATCAGAATATTTATGATATATTACACGAAATCAACGTTGAGAAACAATACACGTGGAAAGTCAGTGGTGACACCATCTTTATTACCGATAAAAGAAAGGGGGTAAGATAAAAGGAAGGAGAAAGAAAATGGACACAGCCGATAGATATATCGGCAGTCCGCAGCTACGATAAATAACTATATGTTAACCTTTAATAGTGATAAAAATGAGATTGATAATAAGAAAAACATTATTGATGTTTCTGCTTTTGTCCCTAAGTAATGTCCTGACAGGTTTTCAACTTTCAGCACAGGAACAAAACAAGAAGTTCAGTGTCAAAGCAGATAACGTTACTTTGAAAGAAGCCATTGAAGTAGTCAGGAAGCAGGGAAATTATTCTTTTCTGATTCGCAATAACGACATTGACCTGAATAAGAAAGTCTCTGTGAACGTGGACAAGGGTACAATTAATGACGTGATGGTCCAACTGCTGACCGGTACGGGGATCAGTTATGAAGTGAACGGAAACCGGGTGGTCATATTCCATGCCGCAGTGCCTGAAAAGGAACAGGGAAAAGCGTTTGTCCTGAAAGGCAAAGTGACCGATCCTTCGGGTGAAGGAGTGATTGGTGCCAATGTGAAAGTGCTGAATTCTACGGAAGGTACGATTACGGATATGGATGGAAACTTTTCTCTGTCGGTGACTCCGAATGCACGATTATCCGTGTCTTATATCGGATATGCTACGCAGGAAGTCGTTGTCAAAAATCAGACTCCTTTGCACATTGCTCTGAAAGAAGACAGCCGTCTGATTGACGAAGTGGTGGTAGTAGGCTACGGTGTACAGAAGAAAGCGAATCTGACCGGTGCGGTAAGCAGCGTGAAGATGGATGAAGTATTGGGAGACCGTCCGGTAGTGTCGGTCAGCGATGCCTTGAAAGGTGCGATGCCCGGTTTGCAGATTACGGGTAACTCCGGTAGACCAGGAGAGGAAATGAGTTTCAATATCCGTGGTGTCAACAGTCTGGATAAGAATGGCAAACCGTTGGTTCTGGTGGATAACGTAGAAATGGATATCAATATGCTCGATCCGAATGATATTGAATCAGTAACGGTCTTGAAAGATGCTGCTTCCTCGGCTATCTACGGGGCACGTGCCGCATTTGGCGTCATTCTGATTACGACAAAGAAAGGATCGGATTCAACCAGGCTTTCTATTAATTATTCTAACAATTTCTCATTTAGCAGACCTGCCAATATGCCTCGTAAGGCAACACCGCTTCAGACGGTGCAGGCTTATAAAGACATGGGAACCATCAACTATCAGAGTGGACAGAATGTGGATACGTGGCTGGATTTATTAAAAGAATACAATGCCAATCCTTCGGCTTATCCCGATGGGTATGCAATGGTGGACGGATTGCGCTATAGTCTGGCAGAAACCAATCTGTTTGATGATATGATGGAGACCGGTTTCCAGCAGACGCACAATCTTTCTGTAGGTGGCGGCACGAAAGATATATCTTATCGTTTCTCTTTCGGTATGGTCGATGAGAATGGAGTGCTGGCCTCGGACAAGGATGCGTATAAACGTTACAATGTGTCTTCTTATATCCGTTCGGACGTATTCTCATGGATTACTCCGGAACTGGATATCAAATATACGAACTCGAAATCAGAATTGCCGGAGACTTCGGGAGGATATGGAATCTGGGGAGCAGCCGTTGCCTTCCCGTCTTATTTCCCTACCGGAACAATGAATATCGACGGAGAAGAACTACCGATTAATACTCCCCGGAATCTGATTAATCTTGCTTATCCGACGACTATCCAGAAAAACAATATCCGTATCTTCGGAAAGGTGACGATTACTCCTTTGAAGAACGTCAAACTGGTGGGTGAATATACATACAACCATCTGAGTAATGAAAAGACCAAGTTTGAAAAGAAGTTCTATTATGCCCACGGAGGTAACTTTGTGAAAGAGACTTCGACGGCAAACTCTAAGTATGAAAACTCCAACGGCATTACCGATTATAATGCCCTGAACTTCTACGGAAACTACAATAACACATGGGGCAAGCATGAAGTCACCGTGATGGGAGGTTTCAATCAGGAGAGCAGTGACTATCGCTATGCGGAAATGTCGCGTATGAACATGATTAACGAAGACCTTCCTTCTATATCGCAGGCTACAGGAGATTATTTCGCTAAAGATAAATTCGAACGCTATACAGTAAGAGGATTATTCTATCGTATCAACTACTCCTTTGCCGGCAAATATCTGATTGAAACGAACGGACGCTATGACGGCTCTTCCAAATTTCCGAAAGACAGTCGCTTCGGTTTCTTTCCTTCTGTCTCTGCCGGATGGCGTGTGAGCGAAGAAGCGTTTATGAAACCGTTGACATCCGTATTGTCTAACTTTAAATTGCGTGCTTCGTGGGGTAATATTGGCAATCAGAGTATCACTCCTTACGCTTATATTCCGGGCATGGATGCCGAGCAGGCTTACTGGACCGTTTCGGGTATCAAGGTAACTACCCTTAAACCAGCTGCATTGGTCAGTAACAGTTTTACCTGGGAGAAAGTGACGACTGTCGATGTCGGTTTTGATCTGGGTTTATTGAACAACAGGCTGAATCTTGTATTCGACTGGTATCGTCGTGATACGAAAGGTATGCTCGCTCCGGGAGCGGAATTACCGGCTGTGCTGGGTGCAAGTGCTCCTTTGCAGAATACTGCCGATCTTCGTTCCAAAGGATGGGAGATCACTGTAGACTGGAATGATCAGATCGGAAAAGTGAAATACAATCTGGGCTTCAACCTTTATGATGCTAAAACCAAGATTACCAAGTATAATAACGAGACAGGTCTCTTCGGCAAGGATAAGAACGATAAAGATACTTACCGTGTAGGTATGGAACTGGGTGAAATCTGGGGGTATGTTACCGACCGCCTGTATACTGTTGATGATTTTGATGCCGATGGCAAGCTGAAAGCAGGCATTCCAAAAGTGGAAGGCTACAATCCGAATCCGGGTGATATCCTGTATAAAGATCTGGATGACAACGATATTATCAACGGAGGTACAAGTACGACGAAAGATTCGGGCGACCGTAAGATCATCGGTAATAGTACCCGTCGTTATCAGTATGGCATCCACGGTGGTGCAAACTGGAAGGGGGTCTCTTTATCTTTCCTGTTGCAGGGAGTAGGCAAACGTGATTTGTGGATTATGAATGACTTGTTCTATCCGCACTATGACGCATGGACGACGGTATATGACACACAACTGAATTACTGGACGCCGGAGCGCACAGACAGCTATTTCCCCCGTCTGTATGAGAAAGCTGCCGGAAATACAGCTGCCAATACACGTATTCAGACCCGTTATCTGCAGGATGGTTCCTACCTGAGTATCCGGAACATCACCTTATCTTATAATTTCCCGTCCAAGTGGATGACTAAGATCGGTGTCAATAATCTGGCTGTCTTCTTTAGCGGTGAGAATCTTTATACATTCGATCATTTGCCGAAAGGACTCGATCCGGAACGTTCGGTAACGGATGACTTGGGACAACGCGGTTTTACCTATCCGTATATGCGGCAGTATTCGTTTGGTATCAACCTTTCATTCTGATTGTTTCACTATTTAAAAGAGTAATTGTTATGAAGAAATATATACTGGGTACGGGCATTAGTCTCTGTTTGCTGATGTCGTCTTGTTTGAATGACTCTTTTCTGGAAGTTTATCCGAAAGGACAACAGACGGAAGCGACAGTCTTTACTACCTATGATAACTTCAAAACGTATGCATGGGGATTATATAATGTATTCTTCGGATATACGTATGATACGGGGCAGACGGACGAAATATTCCGCGGAGATTTTGAGTCGGACAATATGATCAAAGGTTTGTCCGGATATGAAGGGCAGTGGGCATACCAGAAGGCGAAGGCAACAGATGAAGTCAAGGAATGGGATTACGACTATATCCGCCGGGTAAATCTGATGCTGGACAATATCGATGGTTCGCAGATGAATGATACGGAGAAGGAGCACTGGCGCAGTGTCGGCTATTTCTTCCGTTCATATAAATACTTTCAGATGCTTTCCCGCTTTGGAGATATCCCTTGGGTGGAGAATGCGTTGAAAGAAGACAGTCCGGAACTGTATGGCAAACGGGATAGTCGCGATCTGGTGGCTTCGAATATCCTGTCCAATCTGAAATATGCGGAGACACATATCGGTGCGGACGATGGCAAAAACACCATTGGTATATCTGTGGTGCAGGCACTTATTTCCCGTTTTGCCTTGTTCGAGGGTACTTGGCGGAAGTATCATGGATTGTCTGATGCCGAGACTTACTTGAAAGAGTGTGTACGTGCGTCGGAAGAAGTCTTGAAGGTTTATCCGAATGTACATCCACAGTATGACGAGCTTTTCAATTCGGAGTCTTTGGATGGGGTGACGGGCATTATCTTGTATAAAGCCTATGAAACCGGTCAGTTGATGCATGGCCTGACACGCATGGTGCGTACCGGTGAATCTTATATTGAGGCGACAAAGGATGCGGTAGACAGTTATCTGTGTACGGATGGTCGTCCGGTAAGTACTACCACCAGTCGGTATGGCGGTGATAAGGAGATTTACGGACAGTTCCGCGACCGTGATTACCGGTTGTATCTGACGATATGTCCTCCCTATATGGTAAAGAAAGAAAATGGTCCGAGCACGGCCGACTGGAAATATACGGATCATGCGCAGGACAGAGAGTTTATAGATCTTCTTGCTACAATCTCCGGTGAGACTTATCATCGTTTGCCGTCTTCCAACTTCAAAGGATTCACGGTGCAGGGGCAGCCGCACTTCAAGAATCAGAACTGGGGACAGGGCTGGAATGCTTCTCAAATGGGATTCTGGGTATGGAAGTACTATAATACGCATACCGTAGCTACCAATGCCAATGGAGTGAATACGACAGATGCGCCTTTGTTCCGTGTAGGAGAGGTAATGGTGAATTATGCCGAAGCCATGTGCGAATTAGGTAAGTTTGATCAGACGGCTGCCGATAAATCCATTAATAAACTTCGTGCACGCGGACATGTAGCGAAAATGACGGTCGAAGACATTACAGATGATTTTGATACGGCCCGTGATCCTTCCGTTCCTGCTCTTCTGTGGGAGGTACGCAGGGAGAGACGTGTGGAACTGATGGGGGAAGGATTCCGTCTGGATGACCTTCGCAGATGGAAAAAAGGAGACTATGTCAATAAACGCCCGTTGGGAGTATATGTGACGGGAGCTTCGGCTAAAAATCTGAAAGTAACCGGCGGACCGAGTAATGACGAAGGGTATGTTTACTTCTTTGACGCTCCGCTCGGATGGCAGGAACATTATTACCTGTATCCGCTGCCTCTGAAGCAACTGGCACTGAATACGAATCTGGAACAGAATCCGGTATGGACTAAATAATTTTTTGAGTAAAAACAGAGGCAAGACCTGTAATATTTTGTATATTGCAGGTCTTGAAAATTTAAACTATAAAATGAAGAACGCTATTTCGGTAAAATATACCCTTCTTTGCGGGACAGCTTGCTGTATGGCCTCTGCTGTGCAGGCGCAGCGCAATGTCTCCGATGTTTCCAGAATGAATGTTCTTTTTCTGATGGCTGACGATATGCGTCCCGAACTGGGTTGTTACGGAGTGGAGGCGGTCAAGACTCCGAATATGGATCGTCTAGCATCGAGCGGAGTCTTGTTTCAGAACGCTTATTGCAATGTTCCGGTGAGTGGCGCTTCCCGTGCCAGCCTTCTGACAGGCGTATATCCTCACTATCCCGATCGTTTTGTGAATTTCTCGGCTTATGCCAGCAAGGATTGTCCGGAGGCTATACCTCTTTCCGGATGGTTCACAAAGAATGGTTATCATACAGTTTCGGATGGCAAAGTTTTTCACCACATGAGCGATCATGCCGCATCGTGGAGCGAACCTCCCTACCGGAATCATCCGGATGGATACGATGTCTATTGGGCGGAATATAATAAATGGGAACTTTGGATGAACTCAGAATCGGGCAAGACGATCAATCCCAAGACTATGCGCGGACCGTTTTGCGAGTCAGCGGATGTTCCGGATACGGCATACGATGACGGAAAATTGGCGGAACGTGCCATTCGTGACCTGCGGCGTATGAAAGAAATGAACAAGCCGTTTTTCCTGGCTTGCGGATTTTGGAAACCTCATTTGCCGTTTAATGCTCCGAAGAAATATTGGGATTTGTATAAGCGGGAAGAGATACCTTTGGCTTCCAACCGTTTCAGACCGGAAGGCTTGCCGGAACAAGTCCGTAATTCGAGTGAGATATATGCTTATGCACGGGTGACTGATACGGGGGATGCCGATTTTCAGCGGGAAGTGAAGCATGGATATTATGCTTGCCTGAGCTACGTGGATGCACAAATCGGAAAAGTGCTGGATGCTCTGGATGAGTTAGGTCTGGCGGAGAATACGATTGTGGTACTGCTAGGAGATCATGGCTGGAATCTGGGCGAACATGATTTTGTGGGTAAACATAATCTGATGGACCGTTCTACTCATGTGCCGTTGATTATCCGTGTGCCCGGAATGAAAAAAGGAAAGACCCGGTCGATGGTTGAGTTTGTAGATTTGTATCCTACTTTGTGCGAGTTATGTCAGATACCACAACCAGCAGAACAGTTGGATGGACAGAGTTTTGCAAAAGTTTTCAGCAATCTGAAGGCTAAGACGAAGGATAAAGTCTATATTCAGTGGGAAGGGGGAGACAATGTGGTTGATCAACGTTTTAGTTATGCCGAATGGATGAAAGGTGACGTGAAGAAAGCAAGTATGCTGTTCGATCATCGGATAGATAAAGAAGAAAACAAAAATAGAGTCAATGAGAAAAAATATAAGAGTAAAGTTGAATCACTCTCTTCTTTTATCAAAGTGAAGAAATCATCATTAAAAAAATAATATGAGAACACCAATTATGTCATGCTGCCGTTTGATGGCAGTTGCTTTATTTCTGTTTTGCAGTATGCCGCTATTTGCTCAGCGGCAGGATATTTTATTAAACGACAACTGGAAGTTCCGATTCTCGCATCAGGTGCAGAAAGGGTCGGAAATAAGAGTAGATCTGCCCCATACCTGGAATACACAGGATGCTTTATCCGGAAAGATCGACTATAAACGGGGAATCGGTAATTATGAAAAGAAACTGTTCATTCGTCCCGAATGGCAAGGCAAGCGTCTTTTCCTTCGTTTCGAAGGGGCGAACAGTATAGCAGATATATTTATCAATCGCCGTCATATCGGTGAACATCGTGGAGGATACGGAGCTTTTGTCTTTGAAATAACCGGAGAGGTGAATTATGGAAAAGAGAACTCTATATTAGTGCGGGTGAATAATGGAGAACAACTGGACGTGATGCCTTTGGTGGGTGACTTTAATTTTTATGGCGGTATTTACAGGGATGTGCATCTGCTGATCACTGATGAGGCATGTATTTCTCCTTTGAATTATGCATCTCCGGGAGTTCGTCTGATACAGGATAGTGTCAGTCATCAATATGCGAAAATAAGGGCGGTCGTTGATTTGGCAAATGGTAATAATGCCGGTCAGGAAGTAGAACTGGGTGTCCGTTTGCTGGATGGTCAGAAAGTGGTGGCGCAACAGAAACAGACACTTACTCTTGCCGGGAATGCAGCTTTGCAGCAGGAACTTACATTTGAGATAAATAATCCTCATCTGTGGAATGGCCGTCAGGACCCGTTCCTTTATCAGGCGGAGGTTTCTCTGTCGAGAGGAGGGCAGCTGGTAGATTGTGTGACGCAGCCTTTAGGACTTCGTTATTATCGGATTGATCCGGATAAGGGATTCTTTTTGAATGGCAAGCATCTGCCTCTTCACGGTGTTTGCCGGCATCAGGACAGGAGTGAGGTGGGTAATGCTTTACGTCCTCAGCATCATGAAGAAGATGCAGCCCTGATGCTGGAAATGGGAGTGAATGCGGTTCGGCTGGCACATTATCCGCAAGCTACCTATTTCTATGATCTGATGGATAAGAATGGCATCATTGTCTGGGCAGAAATACCTTTTATCGGTCCCGGAGGATATGATGATAAAGGATTTGTCAACCTGCCTTCTTTCCGTGCCAATGGGAAAGAACAGCTGAAGGAGCTGATCCGCCAACATTTTAATCATCCTTCCATCTGTGTATGGGGGCTGTTCAATGAACTGCTTGAATCCGGTGATAATCCGGTGGAATATATCAAGGAATTAAATGAGCTGGCGCATCAGGAAGATACTACGCGTCCTACCACTTCGGCAAGTAATCAAATGGGTGACTTGAATTTCATAACGGATGCCATCGCATGGAATCGGTACGACGGATGGTATGGAGGCACCCCGGCCGATTTAGGACGCTGGCTGGACGGTATGCATAGAGATTATCCGGAAATTCGTATTGCCATCAGTGAGTATGGTGCCGGTGCCAGCATTTATCATCAGCAGGATTCGTTGGTAAAATCCGTGCCAAACAGTTGGTGGCATCCGGAGAACTGGCAGACCTATTATCATATCGAGAACTGGAAAGCGATTTCTTCCCGTCCTTATATATGGGGTAGCTTTGTATGGAATATGTTTGATTTCGGTGCGGCTCACCGTACGGAAGGCGATCGTCCGGGAATTAATGATAAGGGGCTGGTTACCTTTGACCGGAAAGTACGTAAGGACGCGTTCTACTTTTATAAGGCTAACTGGAACAAGGAAGAACCTGTGCTTTATCTGGCCGGAAAACGTAACACCGTACGTTCCCGATGTCTGCAAACGATTACTGCATTCACTAATCAGCCCGGGGCGGAACTGTTTGTCAATGGAAAAAGCTATGGTAAGGCAATGCCGGATCAGTATGCTATTTTGGAATGGAAAAATGTGGAGTTGCAGCCGGGAGAGAATGAAATAAAAGTAGTTTCTATCAATAAAAAAGTAAAATTGATGGATAGTTTTCGCTGCAAACTATAGCATAATGCAATAGAAAGCATTACCTTTGCGGTCTATGTGTAAAGCTAAGAAGGAGTCCGTGAAGTAAATAACCTTTGGCAGTCTGTCAAGGTTATCCCTTAATTCATACTCTGGCATATTCTTGCCAGAGTTATTTTCATATTCTATATAATAAGTATAATCGCATGTCTATAAAGCGGATAATAACTATCTGCAAGATATACATGCTCAAAAAAACAATGAAATGATAAATTCAATTAATATACAAATCAGAGAGACCAATACAGATGATTTCGACAGCATAATGACTGTTGAAAAACAAGCGTTTGGCTATGACAAAGAAGCACAGTTGGTAGCCGATCTGCTGGCTGACAAAACTGCAAAACCAATGGTTTCGTTGCTCGCTTTCTACAAAGGTGAGGCTGTCGGACACATTCTCTTCACCAGAGCCTATTTTGATGGTCAGGGAGCACAACAGATGATGCAAATTCTTGCACCTTTAGCTGTCAAGCCGGAATATCAACGGCAGGGTATAGGCGGAATGCTGATACGGGCAGGTATAGAGAGGTTGCAGGAAAAAGGTTCGTGCCTTGTGTTTGTATTGGGGCATAAAGAATATTATCCAAAATATGGTTTTATACCGGATGCAGCCAGGCTGGGTTATCCTGCTCCTTACCCGATACTGGAACAGTTCTCGGATTATTGGATGGTTCAGGCAATCAGTCCGAAGGGATTTGATGTGGATAAAGGAAAGATCAGGTGTTCGGATGAGTTGAACAAACCTGAACATTGGAGAGATGATGAATCGGACAGATAGTTCCCTGATAGTAGTTTGTTAAAATAGAGGAAATATATAAAGATTTAGGTAGCTTTATTAGTGCAGCCTAAATATAAGACTTATTTTTGTGTGGGGCTGTCCAAAATCGGACAGCCCCTTTTTTAGATGTATTAGTATTTTCTATTATCTTTCATCGCCTTCCTCCACCTCTTAAAAGCCCTCATAAGGCTATCTTCCTCCACTGTACCTTCCATATTATAATGTTCCACAAAAAGCTCCATCGAGCGTTTGAACATGATTCCGTTTTTGAATTTATTCTCCAGCAGAAATTCATAGAGTTCCGCCCTCATTTCCACTTCGATTTCCTTTTCTATGGTTAATGCGCTTTCCTGCCCGATATAATTATATACTTCCGGATTCTTTCCGTAGGCTGGATTAGGCAGAACAAACGTGATATTTCCTGTTTCTTTCCAGGATACTTTGGATGGATGCGGGACGGATAACTGATAGAGAAAATGATAGATGGGAGTGATGTGAGAGAGATGGATAGGAATCGGTTTTCGGAGAGAGGCTGACGAAGAAGGTGAGGGGCGACTTTCGGATTCGGGTTCTAAACTTTGTGCGTAACGTACGTACATATACCTTGCCAGATACGGCTTGATGGTAATCGTAACTGTAACCATGGGATTTTAATTCTTAATTGTAAATAAATATTATATGCATCAGACCGCTTCGGGTCATGAATTCCGTTTTGTTTGTTGAGAAAAATCCCATGGGTTACGGGGACGGAATTATGCTTTTATAAGAAATTGAAAATCAAATAGTTACAAATACCTCTTTTTGGTTTAAAACCAAAGGGCCGTTCCTTTAAAACCAACGCCCCGTTTCTTTAAAACCAAGAGGGTGTTTCTCGGTGAGAAACGGAGGTATTGGTTAAAACCGAAGTGCAAAGCTAGGACGAATATTCGTATTTTTCAAAATAAGGAAAATGCCGGTTGATATTACTGTGTAATGATATGAGAATTATCCGCTACCAATTAAAATTGCGCGTATATACGCGGGGATTGATGTTGATAAATAGTACGGTTTTTGCGGTTGAGCGTTTAACAAAGTTTATTACAAACAGGCGTTTTTCCTTTGCCTCTCTTTTTTTACGTGCCTCCCTTGCTCTCCGGAACATCTGTCCGGCCGTTACCACTCTTCCTGAATTAAATAAAATTAAGAATCTCTGCCGGACGAAGATGGAATTTTCATATTTTCGCCCTATACTTGTATATAAAATAACTAGTGATATAAGATGAAAAGTAAGAATGGATTTAGCCGGTGTGGGGAACTATACATCGGTCGTTTACAAAAAGAGGGGCGCTTTTCTACAGCGCATGTCTATAAGAATGCCCTTTTTTCTTTCAGTAACTTTTGTGGTACGCAGAACGTGTCGTTCCGTCAGGTTACCCGTGAGTGTCTGCGCCGTTACGGTCAGCATCTGAGTGATTGTGGTTTGAAACCGAATACGGTTTCTACCTATATGCGTATGTTGCGTAGTGTTTATAATCGTGGAGTGGAGTCGGGGAGAGCTCCGTATGTCCCCCGACTGTTTCATGATGTATATACCGGAGTGGACATTCGGCAGAAACGCGCGTTGCCGGTTCCGGAATTGCATAAGCTTCTGTATGAGGATCCCAAGACGGACCGTTTGCGACGTACACAGGCCATTGCCGGATTGATGTTCCAGTTCTGCGGGATGTCCTTTGCCGATCTGGCACATCTTGAGAAGTCTGCCCTGGATCAGAATATTCTCCGTTACAGCCGTATCAAGACGAAGACTCCGATGAGTGTGGAAATCCTTGATACGGCGCAGGAGATGATCAGCCAGCTCCTGAATCATCAGCCTTCACGTCCGGATTGTCCCGACTATCTGTTCGATATCCTTTCGGGTGACAAGAAGCGTAAGGATGAACGTGCTTACCGTGAATACCAGTCCGCCCTTCGCCGGTTCAATAACCATTTGAAGGGATTGGCAAAAGCTTTGCGTCTGACTTCTCCGGTGACTTCCTATACGCTCCGCCATTCATGGGCGACTACCGCCAAATATCGTGGCGTCCCTATTGAAATGATCAGCGAGTCGCTGGGACATAAGTCCATCAAGACAACCCAGATCTATTTGAAGGGATTCGGACTGAAGGAACGTACGGAAGTAAATAAGATGAATTTATCTTACGTGAAGAACTACTCAATGGAGGCGTTGTAAATATATAAAATATTAATAGTCAGTATTAAACTATGTGCATTACTTCTTAGGTAACGGATTTAAATATGACGCAAAGATAGACAAAAACACAAATAGGAAACAAATAAAATTCCATTTTTTTTCGTTTTATCCGCAAATAAGGCAAAAAAGTCTTTGAACATGAAAAAACATTATCTTCATGTCCCACTGCCGTTATACCATATTTCCACAGGAATATACCCCTTCTCGCAGGCTGCAAACTCCTTCTATCACGTATTTGTCGATGTTTTTCACTGTTCCCATTCTGTTTGTCTTTGAATGTATAGGTTTCCGTTACCTAAGAAGTAACGGACAAAAATGGGGTAAAAAAAGATGATTCTAACAAACAAGAAATCTATTAATGCTGGGCCTAGCTATGGGACAGGGGAAGGCGTAGCACACTCAAAACGCTGGTATGTCGCCTTGGTTCGTATGCATCACGAGAAGAAAGTTTCGGAGTATTTAGACAAGATGGGCATTGAAAATTTCATCCCTCTTCAACAGGAGATGCATCAATGGAGTGACCGTCGTAAACTGATCGAATCCGTCCTTCTTCCAATGATGGTCTTTGTACATGCCGACCCGAAAGAACGGGTGGAAGTTCTGAGCCTTTCTACAGTGAGCCGTTATATGGTGATGCGTGGTGAAAGCAATCCTGCCGTTATTCCTGATGAGCAGATGGCCCGTTTCCGTTTCATGCTCGACTATTCCAAGGAAGCCGTATGCATGAGCAGTTCTCCTTTAGCCCGTGGCGAGCAGGTCCGTGTGATAAAGGGACCTTTGTCGGGGCTTGTCGGCGAACTCGTCAGTGTTGACGGTAAGAGTAAGATTGCTGTCCGTCTGAATATGCTGGGATGCGCCTGTGTGGATATGCCTGCCGGGTATGTGGAATCAATAAAAGCCGTAGTTTGACAAGATAATTAGATCTGTATAATGGAGTTACAGGATAAAATCTTTCATCTTCATAATCAGGCCCATCGCCTTCTTCATATCGAATGCTCCGGCAGTTATTTGTATGCTGACGACCTGGCTCAGCTGAATAAGGATATTCATAATGAAATGAATGAGTTATATCCTCTGCATGGCAGTACTCCGGAACAGGACGCTTCCTTGTGTCTTGCTCTTTTGTTGGGCTATAGTGTGAGTCTGTATGCCAGTCTGGAGGATGACTTGAAAAGGGAACATATTCTTTCCCGTTCTCTGGAACTTCTTGAAACTCTTCCTCCCTCACCTTTGAAAGATGATTTATATACTGTTTGCAAAGAGTATATGAGTGTATAAAGTTTAAAATTAAGATATTGGGGAATAATATTTATGAAACAGACATTAGAAGGTGTTTTAAAATACCTCCGGAAGAATTATTGTAGTTATTGGATTATATTGGGAATTGATACAGCTATAGCTGTTCTTTGTACATGGATAGCCTACATCGGTATCTATAGTATGACGGGAATTTCTGTACGAACAGATGTTTTTGCGAAAATTATAGGAATTTCTTTTATTTCCAGTATACTCGGTTCATACATATTTCGTACTTATCGCAATACCATACGTTTTTCACAATTAAAGGAATTGTGGCGTCTGATGGGAAGTGCATGTTTAAAAGCCATTTGTATGGTTATTGCTATTTGGATTTTCATACCTCAAATGGGCTTGTCCAACAGTCAGAGAATGATCTTTGTATTATTCGATGGTATGCTGACCTTTATTGCAATGGCTGGATTTCGTATTCAGCTGATACTGATCTACGAGTTTCTTCTTAATCAGATGAATAAGAAAAACGAGCGTATTCTGATATATGGTAAAGATGATAAAAGTGTGGCATTGCAGGTACGTCTGATGAATAGCAGACATTTCAAAGTTGTTGGTTTTTATGTTTATGATACAAGTGCTTCGATCCTTCGTGTAGCAGGCTTTCCGGTTTATTCTTTTAAGAATGAAGGAGATTTCAAAAGACAGATGCACAAGCATTGCATCCAAAGTATTTTATTTGCACGTTATGAAGATACCCGAGAAGAGGAAGACCGTTTACTTCAATTTTGCAAAAAAAATAAAATCAGAACACTGATAGCCCCTTCTATTAGTGAGGCTGATGAACATGGAAACTTTCATCAATGGGTACGTCCTATTAAGATAGAAGATTTGCTGGGGCGTCCGGAAATCAGTATCAATATACAGGAAGTTGCAGCAGAATTTCGGGATAAAATAATTATGGTAACGGGGGCTGCCGGGAGTATTGGTAGTGAGCTGTGCCGTCAGTTGGCGCAAATGGGCATTCGCAAATTAATAATGTTCGATTCAGCCGAAACTCCTTTGCATAATGTACGTCTTGAATTTGAAAAGAAATATTCAAATCTAGACTTTGTTCCCATCATTGGAGATGTCCGTGTGAAAGAACGTCTCCGTATGGTGTTCGAAACTTATCAGCCTCAGATAATCTTTCATGCCGCTGCCTATAAGCATGTTCCGTTAATGGAGGAAAACCCCTGTGAAGCTGTGCTGGTCAACGTTGTCGGTTCTCGCCAGGTTGCTGATATGGCTGTAGAATACGGAGCTGAGAAGATGATCATGGTCTCTACCGATAAGGCTGTAAATCCGACCAATGTCATGGGATGCTCGAAACGATTAGCCGAAATCTATGTACAGAGCTTGGGCTGTGCCATCCGTGAGGGAAAAGTGAAAGGTCATACCAAATTTATTACTACCCGCTTTGGTAACGTATTGGGTAGTAACGGCTCTGTCATTCCCCGCTTTAAAGAACAGATAGAAAATGGCGGTCCTGTCACAGTGACTCATCCTGATATCATCCGTTTCTTTATGACTATCCCCGAAGCTTGTCGCCTGGTAATGGAAGCTGCTACGATGGGTGAAGGCAATGAGATTTTTGTCTTTGAGATGGGAAAGGCTGTGAAAATTGTTGATTTGGCTACCCGTATGATCGAATTGGCCGGTTATCGTCCCGGTGAAGATATTGAGATAGAGTTTACGGGCTTGCGTCCGGGTGAGAAGCTTTATGAAGAAGTCTTGAGCGATAAGGAGAATACGATTCCTACCGAGAATAAGAAGATAATGATAGCGAAGGTACGTCATTATGAATATACTGATATCCTTGACACTTATGGAGAGTTCGAGAATTTATCCCGTACGGTAAAGATCATGGATACAGTGAGGTTAATGAAGAGAGTGGTACCAGAGTTTAAATCCAAGAACTCACCGAGGTTTGAAGTCCTGGATAGATAATTATAACACTAAATAAATCAACAATGGATACAAAAGATTTTAAGATTGCTGTTGCAGGTACCGGCTATGTTGGTCTTAGCATAGCAACGCTTTTGTCGCAACATCATCAGGTGACGGCAGTCGATGTAATTCCTGAGAAAGTAGATATGCTTAATCGTAAACAATCGCCTATTCAGGATGAGTATATAGAGAAATATTTGTCTGAAAAAGCATTGAATCTGACCGCTACGCTTGACGGCGCCAAGGCCTACAGTGATGCTGATTTTGTGGTTATAGCAGCTCCTACTAACTATGATCCGGTGAAGAACTATTTTGATACCCATCATATAGAGGATGTCATTGACCTGGTTTTAAGTGTCAATCCTGATGCTGTGATGGTAATCAAGTCTACTATTCCTGTGGGATATTGTCGGGGACTTTATATGAAGTATGCCCGAAAGGGAGTCAAGAAGCTTAATTTGCTTTTTTCTCCTGAGTTTCTTCGTGAGAGTATGGCCCTTTATGATAACTTATATCCAAGTCGTATCATTGTTGGTTATCCAAAGTTGATAGATAATGTACAATTTAGTGAGGAAAACGAAGCCATTAAGGTCATTGCGGATATTCCTGCCCTAGAGAAGGCTGCACGTACTTTTGCTGCATTGCTTCAGGAAGGTGCAATCAAGGAAGATATCCCTACTCTTTTTATGGGTATAAAGGAGGCAGAAGCAGTTAAATTGTTTGCTAATACCTATCTTGCATTGCGTGTCAGTTATTTTAATGAATTGGATACTTACGCAGAGATGAAAGGTCTGGATTCTCAGTCAATCATACAGGGTGTTGGTCTTGATCCTCGTATTGGTACACACTATAATAATCCATCGTTTGGTTATGGCGGTTATTGTTTGCCTAAAGATACAAAACAACTGTTAGCCAATTATCAGGATGTTCCTCAAAACATGATGACCGCTATTGTAGAAAGTAACCGTACAAGAAAAGATTTCATAGCAGATCAGGTTTTGCGTAAAGCGGGGTATTATACCGCCTCCTGTTCATGGGATGCTCAGAAAGAGCAAAAAATAACCATTGGTGTATATCGTTTGACCATGAAATCCAATTCTGACAACTTCCGCCAAAGTGCCATTCAGGGGATTATGAAGCGTATCAAGGCGAAGGGTGCTACTATTGTAATTTTTGAGCCTACTATGCAAGATGGTGAAACATTCTTTGGTAGCCAAGTGGTCAATAACTTAATCAAATTCAAGGAAATAAGTCAGGCCATCATCGCCAACCGCTACGATTCTTGTCTGGATGATGTGAAAGAGAAGGTATATACTCGTGACATTTTCCAAAGAGATTAACTTTATGGTAACATACAATGTTAGTTTAGAGAGCAAAGTGGTTTTGGTGACCGGTGCAGCCGGTTTTATCGGAGCCAATTTGGTGAAACGTTTGCTGAATGAGTTTGATAGCGTGAAAGTCATCGGTATTGATAATATTACCGAATACTATGATGTACGTTTAAAATACGAACGCTTACAAGAATTGTCTGCTTATGGTGACAGATTTGTTTTCATAAAAGACAGTATTGCTAAAAAGGAAATTGTTGAGTCTATTTTCACTAACTACCATCCGCAGGTAGTAGTGAACCTTGCTGCTCAGGCCGGTGTACGTTATAGTATCACTAACCCTGATGCCTATATTGAAAGTAATCTTATTGGATTTTATAACATCTTAGAGTCCTGTCGTCATCATAGCGTGGAGCACTTAGTATACGCTTCTTCCAGTAGTGTATATGGAAGCAATAAGAAAGTACCTTATAGCACTGATGATAAGGTTGACAATCCTGTATCACTCTATGCTGCTACTAAAAAGAGCAATGAGTTAATGGCACATGCTTACTCTAAACTCTATAATATCTCATCAACCGGCCTTCGTTTTTTTACTGTCTATGGTCCTTGCGGTCGTCCCGATATGGCTTACTTTAGCTTTACCGACAAACTGTTGAAAGGTGAGACCATTCAGATTTTCAACTACGGTAATTGCAAACGTGACTTTACTTATATAGACGATATTATAGAAGGCATGGTTCGTATTATGCAGCATGCTCCTGAGAAGAAAAATGGCGATGATGGATTGCCCATTCCTCCTTATAAGGTATATAATATCGGTAATAATTCTCCAGAAAATCTTTTAGACTTTGTAACCATCCTTCAGGATGAACTTATCCGTGCGGGTGTACTTTCCAACGACTATGATTTTGAATTCCACAAAGAACTAGTACCGATGCAACCTGGAGATGTGCCTGTGACATATGCTGATACGACTCCTCTGGAACAAGATTTTGGATTTAAACCGTCAACATCATTACGTGAGGGATTGAGAAGATTTGCAGGGTGGTATGCTAAGTATTATAACACGTTTAAATACCATCCATAAATCGATTATATAAAAATAAAAAGATAAAATCATTATGAGCATTTTTGCGGGTAAAACCCTTATGATTACTGGTGGAACAGGTTCCTTCGGCAATGCAGTGTTGAATCGTTTCCTCCGTACCGACATTGGCGAAATCCGTATTTTTTCACGAGATGAGAAGAAGCAGGATGATATGCGCCATGAATATCAGGTAAAATATCCTGATGTGGCACACAAAATCAAGTTCTTTATTGGCGATGTACGTAATTTGCAGTCATGTAAGAACGCAATGCCTGGTGTTGACTATATCTTTCATGCTGCGGCTTTGAAGCAGGTTCCAAGTTGCGAGTTCTTCCCCATGGAAGCAGTGAAAACCAATGTAATCGGTACTGATAACGTTTTGACAGCTGCTATTGAGGCTGGCGTTGGTGCTGTGATATGTCTATCTACGGATAAGGCTGCCTATCCTATCAATGCTATGGGTATCACGAAAGCTGTTGAGGAGAAGATTGCAGTGGCTAAGAGCCGTTACTCAGGCAAGACCAAGATTTGCTGTACGCGTTATGGGAATGTGATGTGTTCTCGCGGTTCTGTAATCCCTCTGTGGATAGAGCAAATCCGCAATGGTAATCCTGTAACTTTGACTGAGCCTACGATGACTCGCTTTATCATGTCGTTGGAAGAGGCGGTAGACCTTGTACTTTTCGCTTTCGAGCATGGACAGAACGGTGACATCCTTGTTCAAAAAGCTCCGGCTTGCACCATCCAGACTCAGGCAGAGGCTGTTTGTGAGCTCTTTGGTGGTAAGAAGGAAGACATTAAGGTTATCGGTATCCGTCATGGTGAGAAGATGTATGAGACATTACTCACCAATGAAGAATGTGCCAAGGCTGAAGATATGGGTAATTTCTATCGCGTTCCTGCAGATAATCGTGGCTTGAATTATGATAAGTTCTTCAAAGAAGGTGAAACGGAACGTAACACACTTACAGAGTTCAATTCTAATAATACTTATATATTGAATGTAGAAGAGGCCAAGGCTAAAATAGCCGCTCTTGATTACATCAAAAAGGAATTGAGTGGCGAGAGTAATTTCATACAATAATAGACTTATGAATATTTTAGTTACCGGTGCCAAAGGTTTTGTTGGTAGAAATCTTTGTGCCCAACTTAATAATATCAAAAACGGAAGGGCTCGTTGTTATGGTGATTTGAAGATTGATGAAGTCTTTGAATACGATATCGATTCCACTTCCGAACAATTAGATGTCTGGTGTCAAAAAGCCGATTTTGTGTTCAACCTTGCTGGAGTGAACCGTCCCAAAGAGAATGACGAGTTCATGAAAGGCAATTTCGGTTTTGCAAGCACATTGTTTGATACACTGAAGAAACATCATAATACTTGTCCTGTCATGCTCTCTTCCAGTGCACAAGCTTCTCTGACTGGTCGTTTCGGTAACAGTGAATACGGTCGCAGCAAAAAGGCAGGTGAAGATCTTTTTCTACAATACGGTAAGGATACAGGAGCCAAGGTATTGGTTTATCGTTTCCCGAATCTTTATGGCAAATGGTGTCGTCCCAACTACAACAGTGCTGTTGCTACATTCTGCAACAATATCGCTAACGACCTTCCTATACAAGTCAGTGATTCAAGTGTAGTACTGGAGCTGCTTTATATTGACGATCTCGTAGACGAGATGATTCATGCTTTGAAAGGCGAGGAACATCGTTGCGAGTTTGAAGGTCTTGACGTACATCCATTGGTGGATGGCAGGTACTGTTATTGTCCGGTTACCCATAAGGTTACATTAGGCGAAATAGTTGATTTGCTGCATCAGTTTGCAGAAATGCCAAAGACGCTGATGATCCCTGAAATACCGGCAGGCTCGTTTGCCAAAAGATTGTATAGCACTTATCTGAGTTATTTACCCAAAGAAAAAGCAATTTTTGATCTGAAGATGAATGTAGATCAGCGTGGCTCATTTACAGAACTTGTACATACCTTGAACTGTGGCCAGGTAAGTATAAATATCTCCAAACCGGGTATTACTAAGGGTGAACATTGGCATAATACCAAATGGGAACAATTTATCGTTGTCAGCGGTCATGGACTTATCCAACTTCGCAAGGAAGGTACAGACGAAGTGTTGAACTACGAGGTGAGTGGTGACAAAATACAGTCTGTTATCATGCTTCCCGGTTATACCCATAACATCATCAATCTCTCCGATACAGAAGATCTGGTAACGGTTATGTACTGCAATGAGATATTCAACCCGGATAAACCGGATACATACTTTGATAAAGTGAAAAAATGATCATGGAAAAACAACCCAAATTCGATTATTCAGATATAAAGTTCAAGGATAATGGTAAGTTGAAGCTTATCATCGTAGTGGGTACTCGTCCTGAGATTATCCGTTTGGCAGCTGTTATCACCAAATGTCGTCAGTATTTTGATGTGATTCTTGCCCATACCGGTCAGAATTACGACTACAATCTCAACGGCATATTCTTTAAAGATTTGAAGTTGGCAGAGCCTGAGGTATATATGGATGCTGTAGGCGATGATTTGGGAGCCACTTGTGGCAATATCATCAACTGTTCCTATAAACTCTTTGTTCAGACAAAGCCGGATGGAGTTCTTGTACTAGGCGATACTAATTCGTGTCTCAGTGTTATAGGAGCCAAGCGTTTGCACATTCCTATCTTTCACATGGAGGCAGGCAACCGCTGTAAGGATGAATGTCTCCCGGAAGAGACCAACCGTCGTATCGTTGATATTATTTCAGATGTGAATATGGCTTACTCTGAGCATGCAAGAAGATACTTGGCAGACTGCGGTCTTCCTAAAGAAAGAACCTATGTCACAGGTTCTCCTATGGCAGAAGTTCTTCACAACAACCTCGCAGAGATTAAGGCAAGCGATATTCATCAACGTCTTGGTTTGGAGAAAGGAAAGTACATTCTACTCTCTGCACATAGAGAGGAAAATATCGATATCGAGAAGAATTTCATATCACTCTTTACAGCTATTAATAAGATGGCGGAAAAATATGATATGCCGATTCTTTATAGCTGCCATCCTCGTTCACGTAACCGCCTTGTAGCTTCCGGTTTTAAACTTGATTCTCGAGTACAAGTACAACAGCCACTTGGCTTCCATGATTACAATTGGCTCCAGATGAATGCCTTCGCTGTAGTAAGTGATAGTGGTACGCTTCCGGAGGAATCTTCATTCTATGCTTCCATCGGCAAGCCCATCTCAGCGGTATGCATCCGTACCAGTACAGAACGTCCTGAAGCTCTTGATAAGGCATGTTTCATCCTCTCTGGGATTGACACTAAGGGACTTCTCCAGTCGGTTGATCTTGCTGTTCAAATGACAAAAGATGGCAACCATGGTATTCCTGTTCCTAACTACACAGACGATGTATCTAACAAGGTTGTTAAGATTATTCAGTCATACGTTGGAGTTGTCAACAAGATGGTTTGGCGTAAGGAAATTTAGGTTTTGGTAATCAACATTTGCCAATATACACGATCATAAACTTAATCTGCAGCAGTATTTGTGTGAAGTCTTCTGTCGGGTAAAGAATACTGCGGAAGATGAACTCGTATATCTTCTTCCTCATAAATGGCAGCCATAACTTGTTATCATATGAGGTCAATATATGAATTATAAGAACAAATGTTCCCTCCCCTCCCTAACTGAACTAAAGTGACTCCTTAGTTTGAACGGGCTTGAGGAGAAGTGAATGTTTACCGTTTACTTAAGTTGATGTCAGACAGGTCATTACATAATAAAAGAATAGCAAAGAATACTCTCTTTCTCTACTTGAGAATGGGATTGGTGCTAATGGTGTCGCTCTTTAGTACTAGGGTGGTACTACAGGCTTTGGACATTGAGGATTATGGAATTAATAATGTTGTCAGTGGTTTCGTGACAATGTTTGCATTTTTGAATACCTCAATGTCTAATGCTGTACAGAGGTTTTATAACTTTTCTCTTGGAAGAAAGAATGGATACAGCATTAAAGATGTATATAATACAGCTCTCCAGATACAAGGTATTTTAGTTGTAACCTTATTGGTTCCTCTTGAAACATTTGGAATGTGGTATATCCATACTCAGATGGTTATTCCAATAGACCGATTTGCAGCTGCTCAATGGGTATTCCAGTTCTCTGTGCTATCACTAGTACTCCTTGTTCTTCAGATACCATATAGTGCTGCTATTATGGCATATGAAAAGATGGACTATTATGCATACCTCAGTATCTTTGATGTGTTGGCAAAGTTAGGCATCGCTTATGTAATCAAGTATACAACATTCGATAAACTGATTCTCTATGGAGCTTTCAATATGCTTGTATCGTTAATCTGCTTCTTCTTGTATTATGGTTATGCCAAATGTCACTTTCAAGATTTAAAGTCTGATTTTATTATCAGAAAGCAGCTTTTTAAACCGATGTTGTTTTTTTCTGGATGGAATGGATTGGGTTCGTTTGCTTACATGATAAAGAGTCAAGGTCTAAATATGCTCCTAAATGTATTTTTTGGACCTATAGTTAATGCAGCTCGTGGGGTTTCGAATATGGTGATGAGTGCCATTCAGGGATTCCAATCAAATATCGTAATTGCTTTCCGTCCACAATTGATACAATCTTATGCAACAGGAGACAATGAGAGAGTATTAAAACTATTCTATAGTTTGTCAAAGGTATCTTTTATTCTTTTGGCTATGCTTTCAATACCAGTTATTATAGAGATAGAATATATTCTTCATCTATGGCTTGGTGATACCATTCCTGATTATACTATTCCCTTCACAATATTAGTACTTGTGAATATGGTTATCAGTAGTTTGAATACTCCTGTCTCTCAGATTGTTCATGCAACAGGAAAGATGAAGAACTATCAGATAGGAACCTGTTTGATGGTTTGCACTATCCTACCAGTTTCGTGGGTATTTTTGAAATTAGGCTTTGATCCTGTTGCAGTTTACTGGGTAAGTCTTATTATTACTATCGTAAATCAACTTGTATGTAATCTGCTTCTGAAAAAGGTGTATCCGTATAGTTTGAAGGAATATTGCAGAAAAGTAATTATCCCGTGTGTGGTCTTTGTAATCCTTGTACCTTTGCTTCCATTTGCTATTACAATGATATTCCCTGTTTCCTTCTTACGTTTGCTCCTGACTGGTGCTATAAGTGTTTTGATATCTATTACAGTTTCATATTTTTTAGTCCTTGACAAGCCTGAGAGGACTATGTTTTTGAACTTCATTAAACGAAAGGATGATAAACGAATTATTGACTAAATACTTAGATACCCAAAAGATTCAATATGAGACTCATGTTGATCTTAAAAAGAGAACTTGGATTCATAGAGGTGGTATAGCAGGTATATTTATCTCGCCTGCAAGTGCAGATGAACTGGAGACGATTGTGTCTTTCCTTTATTCGGAGGACATTTCATTTCTGTTAATAGGGCACACTTCCAACCTTTATATTTTGAACGAGTGTAATATCCCTGTTGTAGTCTCTACTGCAAAGTGCAGGTATTTCCAAATAGAGGATGGGCAACTCTTCTGTGAAGCCGGTGTGGGAGTAATAAACCTCTCCAAGCAAATGATAAAGCAAGGTATTAAAGGCTTTGAATATCTAACAGGACTTCCGGGTACTATTGGAGCAGCACTTGTGAACAATAGCTCATGTAGAGAGAATAGTATTTCTGAATTACTTGTGAGCGCAAGAGTTGTACTGAAGGATGGCTCCATTAAGATTTTTCTTCCTGAAGATTTCAAATATGAATTTAGAAACTCAGTGTTCAAGAAACGTGAAGTTGAAGGCACTATCATTTCTACTGTCCTCAAGGTGACTTTTGGTGATGCTGCCAAGATGCAACAAATGGCAGAAGAAAACGATCAAGATAGGGCTAAGCGATTGGAAGGATATACCAAAAATCTCGGTTGTACTGTAAACCGATGCTTCATTAATGGGAGGATGGACTTGTGGTTAAGAATAGTCTTATTTGTAAATGGATTATTCGCTAGGCTATTCATAAAAACGGAAGATGGAAGAAGTAATCAAAGAAAAAATTTGATTTGCACTCTTACAGGATATAAATCTATAGCCCCCTATGTAAGCCTAAAGAATCCAATTATTTTTAGTTGGATTGATGAAGGTGCCGATACCGCATTTCCCCTTTATCTTGAGTTTATGATGAAGGTGTACAAGACAGATAAAACGGAAATTGAAATAATACGATAATATGACAAAAGTAAATCTTTTGACTATACATTATGGTAAATGCTATGGTGCTGTTATGCAGACATTTGCTACTTGCAGAATGCTTGAACAAGCAGGTCATACTGTTAGGGTAATCAATCTGATCAATCCTTCTCAAAAAGGAAATTGGAAGAGTATCCACTACTGGATGGATTGTGTCCGAGAATTTCAGTTTTGGTTTTTCAAGAAAAAGTATTTTTCGAAACTTACAAACAAAGCATATTCTATTAAGGATATCAATCTACCTAAATCGGATGTTACTGTTGTAGGAAGTGATCAAGTATGGAATCGTGACATTACAGGTTGCTTTGGAAATTCTTTTTTTCTTGATTTTGCAAATGGGCAACGAAAAGTTGCTATGTCATCAAGCTTTGGAAAAGGGATATGGGACGAGGACAAAAAGTATACAGCGGCTGCGAAGGCTTTGCTTTCGCAATTCAGTGCTATCTCTGTTCGCGAACTTTCTGGAGTCAAGATACTCAATAACATAATAGAACTTGAAGCAATCAATCTTCCTGACCCTACACTCGGATATGGTAAGTTTGAGGACCTGGTTCTAAATCACAAACCTCTGCATCAAGTGTTTCCATTTCTTCTCTTGAATGATAGTAAGGCGAAGGAGAAAGCAAATCATATTGCAAACACCCTTGATTTGCCTTTGTTTGTACACTCTTCTTTTTCTTCTAGGATTCTAAATGGTCCAAGACACTGGCTTACACGAATTAGAAACTCTGAATACGTTATTACAGATTCATTCCATGGATTGGCTCTTAGCCTCATATTCAACAAACAGTTTTTTGTGTTCTGTGCATCAGAAAAAAAGTTTACTCGACTTCGCTCGCTATTACAGCTACTTTCGCTGGAATATAGGTATGTAGAAAGCATTGAAGATTTTGAAAGAAGAAAAGAGGAACTTCTTTGTCCAATTGATTACGTTCACGTAAACACAGTCTTACAAAGCGAACAAGAGCGTTATCGTACCTTTATTCAAAATTCAATATGAAAAAAATACTAATAGTAGTACCGGGGTGTCGAACTGGTGGAGTATTGTCTTCATTAATTGCATTACTTAATTCGACATTTGTTGAGAGATACGATATCCATCTTTTCGTGATGAACACCTATGGTGAACAACTACAATCAGAACTTGCCCAATTCTCTATTGGAAAGAATCTTGGTACATCTTTGCTTAATGCCAATGTGGTAAATAGTTTTGGCACTCGGAAGTTGATATTGATATTATTCAAACTAATATTGCAAGTACCTTTTTTTGGGAAATTTTTCTCTAATTGCATAGAAATATCAACCATAAGGAGTATAGAAAAGGACAACTATGATTGTGTTATCTCTTTTCAGGAGAGTGCGTCACTACCTTTTGTTGCTAAGTTCTCCAATCCCAATAAAATCGCATGGATACATTGTGATTATTCGAGAATATTTACAAATAAAATGGATGAATTTGCAGTGTTTTCGAAATATTGCAAAATAGTAACAGTTTCAGAGTATACAAGAGTTTCATTTTGTAAATTACTTCCATCTCTTGAATCAAGAGTAGTGGTTATTTACAATATAATGGACTCGAATGCGATTATCCAAAAGTCTAAAGAACAAATGGATGATGATCGTTTTAGTATAGAAGAATTTACAATAATTTCCGTCGGCAGAATATCTGCTGTTAAACAATTTAATCTTATTCCTTCAATAGCATCAAATCTAAAGACAAGAGGTCTTGCTTTTAAATGGTATATACTTGGAGGAAAGCATGAAATAGAGCCATATCAAAAACTGATGCAGGCCATTTCAGATCATTCTGTAGAAAATGAGGTCATTTGTTTAGGTAATAAAACTAATCCATATCCATACTTCAAGGTGGCGGATTTGTTAGTTTCAACATCCAGTTCAGAAGCATGTCCTATGATTTTTAATGAAGCTAAGATATTAAACCTTCCAGTAGTGACGAATAATTTTGGTTCAGCGCATGAATTCATTGTAGAGGGACAAGATGGGCAAATATGTTCATTAACGGTAATGGCAGATGTTATCGATAATATCATTCGTACACAAAGAAGATTTAATCCACATATTTCTACTGATTTTGATGAACAGTATATATTGTCACAAATTGACAGACTTTTGATTTAAAAATACATGAATGAAACAAGATACTATAAATATTACTTCTTTTTGCTGGTAATATTGTGCACATGGTTCAGTACAACCGTTGCTCCTCCTATGCCTATTCGACTGGTATATTTGGTTGCTCTAATTATACCTGCATATTTGTATGCACCCAATCTTTTAGTGCCGGTATTGGCATGTTTTACAAGTGTAGCGGCATATGGATTTTCGTGCTCGTATATGCCAACAGAGTTACATTATTATTTAATAATTATGTTCCCTTTATTGGGCTTTGGTTTGCAAAAAAACTTAAAAACACAACGTCCGTCAGTCTTGTTTACCTGCTTCTGTTTATATGTTTTATGTATTGATCTGCTGAAAGGAGGAAAGCTAGAGAACATTGATTATAGCATACTAGTTGTATTAATATCTTTCTTTTTCGTGAGTAAAGATGGACATGAGGAAAGCTGTTATATTTTAAGTTTCATTATAGTATCTCTGATTATATGTTTATATTTCTTTACTTATGGACAGAGTGGAACTGTAGAAGTTTCTGAAGATGGTCGAACAGCTTGGAAGGATTCTAATTATCTTGGTAATGTATGCGGTATGGGTATTGTTCTTGCCTACAACGTACTTGTAAATAACCTTTATACGAATAAAAAATTTAAATATCTTTGTTTGCTTACCGTTATTGTAGGAGTGATAATGATTGTTCTTAATGCTTCACGAGGAGCGTTCCTTTCAATGACCGTTGCAATTACGATTATCACGTTATTCGCAAGAATCAAAACGAGTTCAAAATTTGGGATAGTTATAGCTGTTTCTTTGAGTGCTGTTACAATGTATAGTTTGGGATTATTTGAGGTACTTGAAGAGAGAGTTATGAGTGATGACGGTACTGGAAATGCTCGAACAATTATTTGGGCAGCAAAGTTAGATGCGTACTCACAACTGTCTTTACTTGAAAAAGTATTTGGATCAGGATATAGGAGGGGGTTTGAACTTGCAATTCCAGGAGGCTTTGGCTTTCACTGCGATTATATTGCGTGGTTAGTTGACTATGGTATTGTTGGCTTGTTGTTCTTTATATCTTTATTAATATATCCTTTAAAGCTAGTATGGCATCGACCATCACAAAGACCAATTGTTTTATCATTGATACTCTTTTTAGCGACTTGTTGTTCTACATTAGAGCCACTGACTGCTGGGCGATTGGCATATTGGTATTTCTATATGCTTATAGTTCTGTTTGCTCGTTGGAGCAGTCAACAAACTAATTAACATTGATAAATTATGTATATACAATCCCACAACCTTCATAATTGCCAAAATGGGGGGATGCTTATAATCAATAAAACAAGATTCTTTAGGTTGTCTCGCAAACTTGGGTTTACTATAGGCTATGATGCTTGTGATTACGGTTTGGTGATTTCACACTATGGAATCATCGTAGTAGGTAACACCAACCGGATTGGTTCATACGCAACATTACACACATCTACTTGCATTACTGATACAGGTAGAAGAATTGGTAAAGGTCTGCTCCTTTCTACGGGCGCAAAGATTACTGGTGGTGAAGTGTTGGGTGATCATATCGTTGTTGCTGCCAATTCGGTTGTCACAAAGTCTTTCCCAGAAGGTAATGTTTTGTTAGTCGGCATGCCTGCGGTAAAGAAGGCAGACCGATCAGATAACTATTCATTGCTCAAAGGTGAGAGCAAACGAAGAGTCAATGCGATAGAGAATCTCAAAATCAAAATGGGAATTGAATAAATGAATAGAAAAGGAAAATTCTACATATTAAACTGGATTTTCAGTTATGGCTCTGCTAGTAGTAATAGATTACTGGCATACGCAAATAGTGCTGCTGAACAGGGATATGAAGTCGAAATTGTAGCGTTCTTGAGGCTTGACCTAAATAATTGTCAACCCAGAAATGGTGTAACTATTAGAGGACTCAGACCTTGTAAAGTGGAGAGTAAAGTTCTCTCAAAACTTTTATCTTTCTTCACCACGATCTGGTTCTTGCTTGCAGATGTGAAGAAAGAAGATAAATTGCTATTGTATGGTGCTGTTGAATATCTGCCTTTCCTAGTGTGGTTCAGACGTAAGCAGACCTATTTTGAAGTGACAGAATGTCCTGATTTGTTTAAGCCGAGGACTTATCCGTGGAGATACTACAAGAGACTGTGGAAACAATTGAATGGAGTCTTCGTTATCTCAAGTAATTTGAAGCGGTATTTTGTTGGTTATGGGGTCAGTCCGGATAAGGTTCATGTCATCAATATGATAGTGGATCCAAAGCGCTTTGAAGGCGTTCAACGTAACCCTAATGTAGAGAAATACATAGCGTATTGTGGAAATGTAAACAAGGATAGCAAGGATGGTGTAGGTGACTTGATTGCTTCTTTTGTCAGATATCATGAGAAGTATAGTGATAGAAAACTCTATATCATTGGACCAATCGTTTCGCAGGAACAAAAGCAGGAGTATGAAGAGTATCTGAGACTATACAAAGCTTTGGATAGTGTGGTATTTACAGATTCTGTATCTCCTACCACTATTCCGCAGTATTTCGTGGATGCAGAAATGCTTGTTCTTGCTCGTCCAGACAATATTCAAGCTAAGTACGGTTTCCCCACTAAATTGGGTGAATACTTACTATCAGGCAGACCTGTTGTACTTACTGACGTTGGTAATATCACAGACTTCCTAAAAGATGGCGTCAGCGCCTTCATTGCTAAACCGGGAGATATTAATTGTATTTCTGATAAGATGATGGAAGTATCTGCAAATCTGGAAAAAAACGATTCTGTTGCCATTGCAGGAAAAGAGGTAGCTATGAAGGAGTTCAATAGTTCAACAGAAGTATTGAAGATTATTAATTTGATGTATAAATAATGAATATATTATGAAAGTCGTTCTTCTCGCCGGAGGCTTCGGTTCCCGCATCTCTGAGGAATCTCAATTCAAACCAAAGCCAATGATTGAGATAGGTGGCATGCCTATCCTTTGGCACATCATGAAAGAGTATGCTTACTATGGGCATACTGAGTTTATTATCTGCGCTGGCTATAAGCAGGAGTATATCAAGGAGTGGTTCGCTAACTACTTCCTGCACAACTCCGATGTCACCTTCGATTACCGTAATGGTAAGAACGAGATGACCGTTCACCAGACCAATATGGAGCCATGGAAGGTGACTGTGGTCGATACGGGATACAACACCATGACCGGTGGGCGTATTAAGCGCATCCAGAAGTATGTTGGCAATGAACCTTTCTTCATGACCTATGGCGATGGTGTGTGTGATGTGGAGATTGACAAGCTCATCGAGTTCCACAAGAGCCATGGTAAGCTCGCTACCCTTACTGCAGTCAAGATGGCGCAGGATAAGGGCATACTGGATATCACCAAGGATCAGGCTGTACGTGCGTTCCGTGAGAAGAATGCTGCAGATGGCGCTCCTATTAATGCTGGTTATATGATTCTCGAACCTTTGGTGTTCGATATGCTTGAGGGGGGGGACACTTGCGTCTTTGAGAAGACCGTTCTTGTGAAATTGGCAGAAATGGGCGAACTGATGTCATACGTTCACACTGGCTTCTGGCAATGTATGGATAACATTCGCGAGAAGTCATTTCTTGAGAAACTTCTTGCAGAAGACAAGGCTCCTTGGAAGCGTTGGGATCGTTCTGTTCCAGACATCCCTGATTATGCAAAATAAAGCAAAGGTAGTAGTTAATAAGTTAACATTTAACAATGGAAAATATATACGAATTCTATAAAGGCAAGCGTGTGTTTCTGACAGGTCACACTGGTTTCAAGGGCTCTTGGATGTGTAAGGTGCTTGCTAATGCTGGTGCTATCGTAACAGGCTATTCGTTGGAAGCACCTACAGAGCCTTCGCTCTTCAAGATTGCCAATATCGAGGGTGATGTGCATTCTGTGATTGGCGACATTCGCGATATGGCAGCACTCAAGAAGGCTTTCAATGAAGCACAACCTGAGATTGTACTTCACCTTGCAGCTCAACCTATCGTACGCGATTCATACAAAGATCCTGCTTACACTTACGGAACCAACGTGATGGGTACAGTCAACATCCTTGAATGTGTGCGACAAAGTAATTGTGTGAAGTCTTTCCTCAATGTGACTACCGATAAGGTGTATTTCAACAAGGAGTGGAGCTGGGGCTATCGTGAAAACGAGGAGTTGGATGGCTATGATCCTTACTCAAATTCTAAGTCATGCTCAGAGCTTGTTACCCATTCCTACAAGCGCTCATTCTTCACCGATAAGGACGGATTGCCAATTATCCCTATCTCTACTGCTCGTGCAGGCAACGTGATTGGTGGTGGCGACTTCGCCACAGACCGCATCATTCCTGATAGTATTCGTGCGGCTGCAAAACATGAGGATATTGTTGTTCGCAATCCTTATTCTACTCGTCCTTATCAGCATGTATTGGAGCCTCTCTATGCTTACCTTGTGATTGTTATGAAACAGTATGACGATAGCAAGTATGCTGACTACTACAATGTAGGTCCTGATGATGTCGATTGTTTCCAAACAGGAGCGCTCGTTGATCTCTTTGTCAGCAAGTGGGGCGAAGGTATGAAGTGGGTGAACAAGTACGATGGTGGTCCTCATGAAGCAAACTTCCTCAAACTTGACTGCTCAAAGCTGAAGGCTACTTTCGGTTGGACTCCACGTTGGAATCTTGGTGAGGCAATGGATAAAATTGTTGAGTGGAGCAAGATCTGGCTTGCTGGTGGCGATGTACGTGCTTGTATGGATAAGCAGATTGCAGAATTCCTAAATGCGTAAATGAACATGAAGAACGTAATAGTGACAGGCGGCAATGGCTTTATCGGCAGTTCGCTCATCAAGAAGTTGGTGGCGAATGGCGTTAATGTGGTTGCTGTAGATATAACTTTTGCAGGCGACCGTTTGCCTGAGTTGGAGTTCATTACAAAGATTGAGTCTGGAGTAGACGTTTCACTTGCTAAGAAGATACCAGCTGGCGAGTATGATGCTTTCTATCATCTGGCTTGGAGAGGTGTGAATGGTGCCGATAAGGCAGATCCTACCGTTCAACTTGCAAATATTCAGATGGCAGTGGATTGTGTCAACATCAGCAAGCAACTCAATGTGAAAAAATATCTTTGTGCAGGTACCGTAGCAGAGAATGCAACCTTCAGCCTCTCTAATTTGGAGAAAACCTCTGGCGGTATGATGTATGGTGTGGCAAAGCATGCTTGCCGACTCATCCTTGAGGACTACTGCAAAAACATCGGACAGCAGTTTGTATGGATGCAGTTCTCGAATATCTATGGCGTAGGCAACAAGACCGGAAACCTTGTGAGCTATACTTTGGGTGAGTTGATGGCAGGTAAGGAAGCAACTTTTGGACCTGCTCTTCAGCCATATGACTTCATTTATGTAGATGATCTCATTGAGGCAGTATATCGTCTTAGTGCCAACGATACCAATAAGGCATTCTACTATATCGGTTCTGGTAGCCCTCGCATCCTAAAAGAATATCTCCTTCGCATTGGTGAACTTGCTGGTTGTGCAGACAAGGTAGGTGTGGGCATCCGTCCAGACGATGGCATCAAGTACTCGATGGAGATGTTTGACAATAGTGACCTTGTGGCAACTGTTGGCGAGTATGTCTCTACTGATTTTGATAATGGTATCAACAAGACCATTGATTGGTTGAAGACTCTTTAACCTTTTACCCTATTAAACTTTTACAAGAATGATTCAGAAATTTGAATTCAAGGAGCTTGAAATGAAGGGAGCCTACGAGATAACTCCCTTCTACGTTACCGACGAACGTGGTGGCTTTGTCAAGGATTATAATATTGATATGTTCAAGGCTAACGGCATTGAGCATGAGTTGAAGGAAGTATTCTACACTATCTCTAAGAAGTGTGTGATCCGCGCAATGCACTTTCAGCTTGTGAAGCAGCAGGCAAAGCTTGTCCGATGCATCAGCGGACATGTGTATGATGTAATCATCGATCTCCGACTAGACTCTCCTACCTTTGGTAAGTGGCAAAGTTTCGACCTTACCGGCGAGAATCAGAAGACTCTCTACATTCCTCAGTTCTTCGGTCATGGCTATCTCGTACTTGAGGACTCTGTAGTCAGCTACAAGTGTGGAGAAGTGTTTTATAGCGAGGGAGATGCTGGCATCATGTACAACGATCCTGATATGGCCATCGAATGGCCTTTCGAGAAGATCGGTGGCATCGATAACCTGATTATCTCTGAGAAGGACAAGAATCTGATGAGTTTGAAGGAGTATCTAGAAAAAGCGAAGTAAAACTTATGAGAACAATAACGCTCATTTATGATGGTACGTTCAATACCTATCGTTGGCTGAAAGCCATGATGTGGGCTCGCAATGAATTTCACGATTTAGGATATAAGATAAAATATGCCAGCATTTTTGACTATGTTCCTTACCCTAAATCTACAAAAGTTCCTTATGAGGGAATAAAGTTGAAGTGGGATACAATAGGTCGTTTTGATATAGTTTTTCTGGCTTTTCATCATTCTCAATCCCTTATTGGCCAAAATTCTGAAAAAAGAATAGCTCTCGTAAAATTCTTAAAACAGAAATGCAAATTGTTGTGTTGGCTAGATACAGCAGATAGTACAGGAACATGTCTTTTTGATGTTCTACCTTATGTGGATTTGTATTTCAAAAAACAACTGCTGAAGGATACCAATCTTTATACAAATGAGTTTTATTGTGCCCGTCTCTATTCTGATTATTACCACCAAAAGTTGGGATTAACAGATGAATCTCTTGCTTCGATTCATTATCATACAGCTCTAAAAGAATATCTTCACAAATTACGTGTTTCATGGAATGTTGCTTTTTATGACAGAATGGGTGGAAAGACTTGGATATATAAGCATCCTTTTAAGTTTGCAGACCCTAATGTTATTGAGAGTGATTCAGAACGGACTATTGATGTTCATTACGGAGGGTCAAACCCTAAAGTGTATGGCGATGTAGTTGGTTACCAACGTAAAAAAATGCTTGAATTGATAATGAATCTTAGGGACATCACACATCCTGATGTATATAAGAAAATATCAAGAGAAGAGTATTTGGAGGAACTTAAACACTCTAAGTCGATTGCATCTCCATTTGGATGGGGAGAGTGCTGTCTGAGAGATTTTGAAGCGTTTTACAATAGGGCAATTCTGTTGAAGCCTTCTATGGAGCATTGTGTTACCTATCCTGACTTATACAAACCATTTGAAACCTATATTCCGATAAATTGGGATTTTTCAGATTTCGAGAATATTATCAAAGAGGTTCAAATAGGTAAGTATGATTATGTTGCAATAAATGGTCAGCAAAATTATCAAAAATATCGCATTGGTATAAATGCAAGGAAGTTGTTTGCGGAGCATGTAGTAGACCAGCTTCAAATATCATAGTAATTCAAGCATAGTGTATTTGTAAACAATGTTTCAATTTAACGTAAACGATATTAGTAAATACCGTACCCAACTAATGGGGATTGCCACGCTTTTAGTGATATTTGGTCATTCTGTTGGCAATGGTGTTGTGATGCCAAGGTGGATGGAGTCGCTCTGCGGGCTTGCCTCCGTAGGAGTGGATATTTTCCTTCTTGTGAGTGGCTTGGGCCTTTGGTATTCATTAAAAAGTATTGATAATGAAGCAAATAATCGTGGGGGGGGTAAAGTGTTGGTATATAAGAAGATATAGGCGTGTTTTGGTCCCGTATTTTATCATTGCAGGCATCGGAAATATTCTTGCTGTGATGAGAGGCAGAACTATTGCGGAAGCTGTACTTAATATATCCACAATCAGTTATTGGCTTGAACATAAAGGAGCTTGGTATATTGCAATGCTTATACCGTTGTATGCTATTACCCCGGTTCACGATGCGATATGTAAAAAGATAAAAAATCCGGTATATTACACGCTGGTTATTGTTATTATAATAGTGGGCATTTCGAGTTTGCACTTTGAATGCCCGAATGTGGGCCTAGCACAATTTATAGAAAATGTAAGACATGTGCTTGTTCATCTTCCTGCATTTTTCATTGGTTTTATGTTGGCTCCTATGGCTAAAGAGGAAAAGTGTATTTCGTTTCTGTGGATGATAGTTGTTCCACTATTTCTTGTTATTATGATGAAGTATTTGCATTTTGGGTATTGGCCTGGTTTTTTGGTATTTTCATTTGTCCCTTTACTTTGCAGATTGTTTTGCTACAGTGGAAAGACTTTTATGAATGTACTTAGTTTTTTTGGTAAAATATCTTTGGAATCTTATTTGTTTAATGGAATCGTGGGTTCTTGGATTATTGTATACTTACCTTGGATTTATGAATCGCCAGTGAATAAAGGTTGCTATTTACATTATGCTTTGGTTATCATTGTTGGAACAGCGTTGGCTTATTGGGTGAATAGATTTTGTGAGAAGGCTTTGAAGAAAAACTAGATAGGGTAATTATTGCTTGATTACTCATAGTTATATCATTGGCTGTGAAAAATGGTAACGAATATAGGTGCTCTGTTTACCAAAGTAATAACTGGATAAGGAGAGTATGTTAAGAATTTCAGTAAGACTATTCTTGCAAGAGGTATGATGAGCTTGGTGTTGAGACTGGAAAACAATTCTAAATAATAAAAAAACAATATGTCAATAAAAAACTTTTTTGTAGTATATTCTCCTAAACGTATGTGGTGGAAGATATGGCTGGGGCTTGCTTGCTTTCCTATGTTACCGCAACATAGAGCTAAGTTACTGAAAATGGGGGGGGTAAATGTCTTAGGTCGAGCATTGATATATGGTGGTGTAGGCATTGATACTGTTGCGCCAAATAAAATATTTATAGGTAACAATGTTGCCATTACTGCTGGTACTAGAATTTTAACCCACTATCTTGATCCATCGCGTTCAGGAAGAATGTTTCGTATCGGTGAAGTTCATATTGAAGATGATGTGTTCATAGGTGTAAATGTTGTCATTTGTAATTCTGTAACTATTGGCAAGGGAGCAATAGTAGGTGCAGGAAGTATAGTAACAAAAGACATTCCGCCTTATCAAGTATGGGCTGGGAATCCTGCAAGGTACATTAAAGCTCGTGAACATTAATACGTAAATGATAATGAAGAAAGTTTCTATATTAGTTTCGACAATAGATTCTGGAGGGGCAGAGAAGCAGGCTGTATTGCTTGCGATTCAGCTTTCAAAGCATACGGATGTGAATCTGATTGTGCTTTATGGCGGTCACACTGAATATAAAGGAAATGTAGATTTGTTAACCAAGAGCTCAGTTAAGGTTCATCGACTGAACGGCAGCATGCTTTTAAAGACTATACGGATTAGAGAACTTTTGAAGGAATCTCATACTGATGTGCTTCTTAACTATCTGACAATGCCAGATCTTCTTGGTTCATTTCTTGGTAAGAGATTAAAAATAAGCGTATATAATGGTATACGTAACTCTAGACTTCCAAGGAGTAAGATGTTGATAGAGAAATGGGCTCATAATCATTGGGCTACAGCGACCATTTACAACTGTTATTCTGGGGCTGATTATTTTGAGAAGTTAGGTTTTCGGAAAGACAAGAATATTGTCATTCCTAATTGCTTCCCGGATATTGCCGAACCAATTATAAGAGACAATCATTCTCAAAGGACAATCATTACAGTTGGTCGCTTCGACCCTCAAAAAGATTACGAAACTCTTATTAAAAGTATTTCATTGCTTGATAGAAAAGATTATCGCCTCTGTATTGTAGGCTATGGAGTGCTTGAAGCGCAGATTCGTGAATGGGTTGAACTGTATGGCATCAAGGATAGAACTGATATCCATATCAAACCGAATAATGTATCAGAACTTGAACGTAATGCCGACATATATATATCTACTAGTCTATTTGAGGGTACAAGCAATAGTATTATGGAGGCTTTGAATTGGAGTTTGCCGGTGGTTGCTACTAACGTTGGAGATAATAATCATTTAGTAATTGATGGTGTGAATGGTTACTTGCATCCAACTGGTGATGTTACGGGACTAACTACTTCTTTATGTAAGTTGCTTGATTCAGTAGAACTCAGGAATCAAATGGGAGTGAGGAGCAATCAGAATCTTCGCGAGAACTATTCTATGGAGATTTTCGAGAAACGATATTTGGATTTGATAGAGGGAAAATAATAGATGAGAACAGTATTCATAGGTGCACATGAGGAACCGAACGGAGTGAATTCATATACTTATAATTTGGCTCTTGAACTGAAGAAAAGAGGCTTTGAGTCGTTTGTGATAAGTTTTGGCTCGTGCAATAAGGTAACAGATTACAAAGGGGTGAAAATTAAGCAGTATAGGACTTGGGGAAATACGATGACCAGTATTCCTGTTTTGTATCTAAAATCATTACCATATTTGATCAAGCATAGGAAGGAAATAGATATGGTAATGTATCAAACGGTTACATTCTCAGTGATTCCTTCACTGATTGTACGTTTGTTTGGTATGAAATCAAGTGCTATTATTCATAGCCTTGCGGAAGATAGCCCGAAACATGGAAAGATGATGAAGAGATTTCTTATGGCTTCAATGAGGTTAGCTTTGGCTTTCACTAAAAATGTGGTTACCGTTAGCTGTACTAAAGCAAAAGAGGTGTACAACAGGTATCACAAAAGTTGTAAGGTTCTTCCTTGTGGGGTATTCCTGCCTATAGATAGAGAATTGAATACGGATATTCTTGAAAAGAATGAAATACAAGTTGGAAAATTCTTTCTGACTATCGGTCGCATTGATCCGATTAAGAACTATGAGGTCCTGATTGATGCATTCAAAAAGCATAATCATGTAAATTATCAGTTGGTTATCGGTGGAGATATTAACAATGCTTACGGTCGTACCATTGTTGAACGTGCAAAGGGGTGCAAAAATATTATTTTTCCTGGAATTGTATATGGAGATGCTAAAATAGCATTGCTTAAAAATTGTATGGCGTATTGCCTTGTGTCTTCGTCAGAGGGGCTTCCGATAGCATTGTTAGAAGGGATGTCATATGGTAAGATTCCTGTAGTCACACGTATTCCGTCAATTCAAGAGGTACTTGAAAAATACAAGATTGGGCTTTGGAGTACTGTAAAGAATGTGGAGGAAGTGATCGCTAATATGATAGCGATTGAAAAGGATTTTAACACACTGAAAGTTCAAGGTAAAACTGCACGCCAAATCGTCGAAGATAATTATACATGGCCACAGATATGTGACCGATATCTGGAATTAGTTAAAGAGTTTTAGTTATGAACATCCTTATTACCGGAGTCCACGGTTTCGTCGGCTCTAATTTAGTGAAGGCACTCGCGCCTGAGAATACAATATATGGTCTGGACATTGTGGCGCCTGAGAAGGAAGGTATAGTAAAGACTTTTTTATGGAACGATCTGGGTAATATTGATTTCCCACAGATTGATGCTGTTATTCATCTTGCGGGTAAGGCCCATGATACTCGCAACAAGAGTGCGGCGGATGTGTATTTCAAAGTAAATACAGGTCTTACTCAACGTATTTTTGATTGGTATCTTGCCAATGAACCTGCAAGAAAATTTATATTTTTCTCTACAGTAAAGAGTGCTTCCGACAAAGTGGAAGGAAAGTAACTTACAGAAGAATGCGTTCCCACTCCTGTAGGCCCTTATGGAGAGAGTAAAATCAAAGCGGAAGATTACATAATTGGGCATTTCGCACCTGAAGCTCTCGAACGTCCTTATCACAATTTTGATGATGGTGACTCTATTATAAAGGGGAAGAGGGTGTACATTATACGCCCTTGTATGATTTACGGTTCTGGAAACAAAGGTAACCTCAATCTTCTTTATGGAGTAGTGAGCAAGGGAGATGATGTTTTTATAGGACTGAATGTGTGTATCTGTAGTTCGGTTACTATTGGCAAGGGAACCATTATTGGAGCAGGAAGTGTGGTTACTAAAGACATTTCCCCCTATCAGGTTTGGGCTGGTAATCCTACACGTTATATTAAAGACAGAGCAAAATGAAAATAGCAATTCTGATACCTATCATCAAACCAGGAGGCGCAGAGAAGTATTGGTTAATGAACGAAAGACTTTCTACAATAAATGTGTGACAAAAGGAGTTTCAGCCATTGTAGCATAGGTTGTCCAATAGAGTTTGAGCGGGAGCATGATATTGCAGGAAAAGTATTGAACTTGCCATTTTATTATAACATGACTGATCAGGAACTGAAAAAGGAGGTAAGTGTTGTTAATTCTATAAAATAGGAATTAGATAAATGAGTAAAATATTATTGCTTGATGGCGAAGGGGTGCAGGTGGTGTGCATGGGCCGGGAGTTGAACAAACTCGGGCATGAGTTGACTGCTCTCTGTACGCAAAAGGTGAGCAGTGGATACGCTACTAAGTACCTACATCACAAGTACAAGTCGCCCAACGTGCATCGAGAGCCTGAGGCTTTCAGAGCGTATTTCTATAAGCATCTGAAGGCGCATCGGTATGACTTGATTATCCCTATGGGTGATGAGTCGGCTTATTTTTTGAGTCGAGAGAAAGAAACGGTGGAACAGCAGTATAAAATGCAGTGTGCCGTGGAGACGTATTCAACTTTTGAACTGGCTAACGATAAGCAGAAACTGATGGAGGTGTGCGAGAAGTATGATATTGTGCATCCGTATACGAGGGCACTGCCTGAGGTTAATGCTTCTTTCGATAATGCTCAAGATATAGTCCGCTTAGAATTTCGAGAGAGCTTGAAATCTGTGGCTGAATATGTGGAATTTCCAGCTATGATCAAACCGAACCTGTCGGCTGGTGCAAAGGGGATTACGAAAGTGGAAAATATGGAGGAACTGGAAGAACAATATCCTCCTATTGCTGAGGTCTTCGGGGCTTGTACGCTACAGCAGTATGTGGAGCAACCGGACTATTACTATAATGTGATGTTGTTCCGCAAACGAGATGGAGAGACTGCAGCTTCAACTGTCATAAAGATTATGCGCTACTTCCCGTTGAAAGGTGGAACAAGTTGCTATAGTGAGACGGTGGAGCATCCGTTCCTGTTAGAGCAATGTGAGCGTTGTTTGGATAAGTTGAACTGGCATGGGTTTGCGGACTTCGATGTGCTGGAGGATAAGCGAACTGGTGAACTAAAGATTATCGAGATTAATCCTCGTGTGCCTTCGAGTCTTCAGGCAAGCTTTGCTGCCGGTGTGAATTTCGCAAAGATTTTTGTGGATGAGTACTTAGGTAATGGCGCTGAGGTGTTTGACATGAGGAAGTACAAGGCTGGACAGCAGGTGCGTTGGTTTGGACTAGATGTGATGTGGTTTTTGATGAGTCCGCAGAGGTTCTCGTTCAGACCAAGTTGGTTTAAGTTTTGGGGCAAGAACGTGAGTTATCACGATGGCACTTGGCGAGACCCGATGCCGATGATTGCTGGTAGTCTGCAAGGAGTAGTTAAGTATCTTGATCCGAATTTTAGAAAAGCAAAATTGAAAGGGTAATACATTATACTATAATGAAACGAATATTGATTACTGGTGCCAACAGTTTTGTGGGCACAAACATAGAGAAGTGGTTGATACGTGAGCCTGAGCAATTTCAGGTGGACACGGTTGACACGATGAATGAGGCTTGGAAGAAGGCAGATTTCACAAAGTATGACGTGGTGTTTCATGTGGCAGGCATTGCCCATGTGAATCCGAAGCTAGAGATGGCGCCCTTATATTATAAAGTGAACCGTGACCTCACTATTGAGATAGCGAATTGGGCGAAGGAGCATGGGGTGAAGCAGTTCATCTACATGAGTTCTAAGATTGTGTATCATGCCAGTAAGTCGTTGAAGGGTGACTGGGTGAGAAAGGACACCAAGCCTGATCCGAACGACTTTTATGGTGACTCGAAACTGCAAGCAGAGAAGGGATTGAAAGGGCTGCAGTGCAATACATTTAAGGTGGCAATAATCCGTCCGCCGATGATTTATGGTCCCGGCAATAAAGGCAATCTGCCAAGATTGGGATGGTTGGCACAGAAGACTCCTGTTTTCCCTGCTTGGCATAACAAACGTTCGATGCTGCACGTTGTAAATCTGGCAGAGTTTGTGAAGCAGATTACTGTAAGAGAAATGTCGGGCACGTTTTTCCCGCAGAATGCAGAATATGCTGACACGGTGGAGATAGTCCGTTTGTTTGCCAAGGAGCATGGGCATAAGGTATGGATTAGCCGACTGTTTAATCCGTTGGTATGGTTAGGAGCGAAGTTCTTACCTGCAATTCCCAAGATGTTTTCCGACTCTTATTATGTACAGGAAATGAGCAAGATGGACTTTGACTATCAGGTAATATCGTTTGAAGAGTCGCTGAAAGGATTGGAAATAAGAAAGACGATGCATTGACGGATTGATTTCACGAACTCATACTAATATCGTTAGGGAAAAGAGATGGCTTCTCTCGCAGAGTGACTGACGAGGATTGGGCCGCGCTTTATAGAGAAGTGCAATGACAATTACTTTGTAAGCAGTCACTTTAGATCGTGTTCCACTTCTTTGTCGGGAGTCTGGAATCGGGCAGGCGTTTTGCCCGTCTGCAATCGGTGTTTGTCAATATATGCAATCATAAACTCGATTTACAACAGTATCTGTGTGATATTTTCCGCCGGATAAAGAATACTGTGGAGGATGAGTTTGTATATCTCCTTCCCCATAAATGGCAACCGCAAAACACTGTTGTGTGAGCAAATGCATGAATAATCTATTAAATCACTATAAGAACAAGTGCTTTGGTGCTGGTACGGGCCTAAAGCGACTACTTCCAGTGCTTGCAGCTGAGTGCTTTAACTTATTAAATATAACAAAGATATATAAATTGAATGGAATAATGTTTTATAAAGTAATCAAGCGAATCTTTGATTTCATCTGTGCCTTGATAGGGATCATTGGTACATCACCTTTATGGATAGTTGGCATTATCGGAATCATGATTTCCGATTGGGGACCGATATTCTATACAGCTCATCGTATAGGTAAGAATAACAAACCATTCAGAATGTATAAATTTCGCTCTATGCGAGTGGCGAAGGCTGCTACAGAGGCTTCTTTAAGACCTGACGAAGATCGTATATTTCCGTTCGGATATTTTATCCGCAAGGTGAAGATTGACGAGTTACCGCAGTTGCTGAATATTTTGAATGGCACTATGTCGATAATTGGGCCACGTCCGGTAGCACAAGACCAATTTGATATGTTTCGTTATGGAAAATGGAATGAGGTGGCAAAAGTACCGGTAGGGTTGAGTGGACCGGCAGCACTTTATGACTTTATCTATGGTGACCAAATCACAGATGAGAAAGAGTATATGGTAAAGGTATATCCTACACGTCGTGAACTAGAATATACGTATGTCCAAAAAGCTGGCATATTCTACGATTTAAAGATGATAGTATATACTGTCATTTGCATACTCTATGCTGTGTATGGTAAAGAATGCACTTGGATACTGAATGAGTTTGTCGAGGATGCAAAGAAGACAATGAACAAATGAACGAATATAGTACCGGTCAGATGAATTATGATCAATGGTGTTAGAGTTTAGTGTAAGCAGAGGAAAATAAAATAAAGACAAATGCAATGAAATATTTATTAGTAGTAGCACATCCCGATGACGAAGTTCTCGGAGCAGGTGCATCCATGTGGAAATGGTCGCATGAAGGTAACGCAATTGACGTGGCAATTATGTGTACGGAGGCGAAGGCCCGTGCATTCCGTCCTTCTGACAAGGAATTAGAGGGGGATACGGACGCTGCTGTGTCTTTCCTTGGGGTGAAGAAAAAGTATGAGGGAACGTTCCCGAATATCGAGATGAATACTGTGCCACATTTGAAATTAGTACAGTTCATAGAGGGGGCTATCAGAGAAAGCGAGCCTGATATTATTATCACTCATCATCCTGCAGATACAAACAATGATCATCTTCAGACATCAATGGCTTGCCAGGAGGCTATTCGCTTGTTCCAGCGCCAACCAAGTGTAAAGTCAGTGAAGGAATTTTGGTATATGGAAGTGCCTTCGTGTAGTGAGTGGGCAATCAATGATGCCATGAATTTGTTCCGTCCAAACTGCTATGTTGAGGTGGGTAAAGAAGGTGTGGCAGTCAAGTGCAAGGCATTGGCAATGTACCGTGGTGTCATGCGTCCATATCCTCATCCTCGTAGCAATGAATATATTTCAGGTTTGGCTGCAATACGCGGCAGTCAGTGGGGCTGCAGCTATGCAGAGGCGTTCCAAGTGGTGTTAAGACGCTATTAATATTCTGTATATAAAATATTTGAAAGGTTTATAGGCATTTGCATCTACCTCTTTGTTCCTAGAAGAGCGATGTGAATTCTCAATAATTCAGTGTACAATATGGAAATAAATAAAGAACTACTTGAAACCCTCTTGGTGGAGGCTAAAGAAAATCCGCGTTTGCGTCAGAATTTCGACTTGCGCACTTCATCTGCCGACACCAGCCAACGCATGCTCAATGCTTTGCAACCACAAACAGAGGTGCCTATTCATCGACATGAAAAAACATCAGAAACTGTAATATGTCTTGTTGGTAAATTAGAGGAAATTATCTATGAAGAAGTGAATGACTATGTTCATGAGACTACTTCCTGTTGTGATGATGTGATAAGACAAAAAAGTTTTAAAGAAGTTTCACGTCAAATACTATCTCCTGCAGAAGGTAAATTCGGTATCCAAATACCTGCAGGGGCATGGCATACAATAAATATTATAGAACCTTCTGTCATATTAGAAGCAAAAGATGGGGCATATAGAGGAGATGGTCGATAAAAATGATTGATTTGTGTAAAGATAAATAAAAAATAATATAAAGAAATATATGAAGAGAATGAAACAACTAGGCTATTACGTGTTGGCAGCTTTTCTGTTAACAGCCTGCCAGTCTTACAAAAAAGTACCTTACTTGCAGGATGCGGAAGTGGTACTATATAGTACTCAAAACGAACAGTTGTATGATGCAAAGATCATGCCCAAAGACTTGTTGACGATTGTCGTGTCATGTACCAGTCCTGAATTGGCAGCACCTTTCAATTTGACGGTGGCTACGCAGAATAATGCTACTTTGAGTTATACAACTACCCAACCTGTTCTACAACAATATCTAGTGGATAATGACGGTAATATAAATTTCCCTGTATTAGGTGAGCTTCATGTAGGCGGATTGACCAAGAAGGCGACCGAACAAATGATTGTGGAAAAGTTGAAACCTTATATTACTGAAACTCCTATTGTAACGGTACGTATGGTAAATTACAAGATTTCTGTGATTGGCGAAGTTGCCCGTCCCGGTACATTCACGATTTCCAATGAAAAGGTGAACATTCTGGAAGCTCTGGCTATGGCAGGTGATATGACTGTATACGGCCTGCGTGATGATGTTAAGCTGATACGGGAGAACGCCAATGGTAAGCAGGAAATTATTCCTTTGGATCTGAATAAGGCAGAGACTATTCTTTCTCCTTATTATTATTTGCAACAGAATGATATTATTTACGTAACTCCGAATAAGGCGAAAGCTCGAAATTCGGATATCGGAACTAGTACAAGCTTATGGTTCTCTGCTACTTCGATCCTTGTTTCTATTGCCAGTTTGTTGTTTAATATCTTGAAATAAAAAGAAAGAGTTATGAAGGAAGAAAATCAAAACGTGAAGGAACGTGAAATGGCTGAGGATCAGATCGATTTCCAAGCGTTGCTTTTTAAATATATTATTCATTGGCCCTGGTTTGTAGGGGCAGTGTTACTATGCCTTGTTGGTGCGTGGTTTTATCTGCATTGGGCTACACCTGTTTATAATATTTCAGCCACTGTTCTTATGAAAGATGAGAAGAAGGGTGGAGGTGCAGGACTTTCTTCGGAATTGGAGGATATGGGATTAAGTGGTCTGATGACTTCTTCTAAGAATATTGATAATGAGTTGGAAGTTTTGCGTTCGAAAACGCTCGTTAAAGAGGTGGTTAATCAATTGGGACTGTATATAACTTATGCAGATGAGGATGAATTTCCCGCTAAAGGTTTATATAAGACATCTCCTGTCCAAGTGAGTTTGACTCCTCAAGAAGCTGAGAAACTAAGTTCTCCGATGGTAGTAGAGATGACTTTGCAACCTGAAGGTAGTATGGATGTGAACGTGACTGTAGGTGAGAAAGGGTATCAGAAGCATTTTGAAAAGTTACCTGCCATTTTTCCAACTGATGAAGGTACATTGGCTTTCTTTCAGGAAGTTGATTCGGTAACTTTACAGGATGGAACGAAGGTTCCTCGGATAGAGCAGAGTGTACGCCATATAACTGCGACAATAAACAAACCGATGAGAGTGGCAAAAGGCTATTGTAACAGTTTGTCTATTGCTCCTACTTCTAAGACTACTTCTGTTGCCGTGATTTCCTTGAAGAACTCTAGTTTGCAGCGTGGACAGGATTTCATCAATCAGTTGCTTGAAATGTATAATCGCAATACGAACAATGATAAAAACGAGATTGCTCAGAAAACGGCTGAGTTTATCGATGAACGTATTGGTATTATTTCAAAAGAATTGGGTAGTACAGAAGCTAATTTAGAGACTTTCAAGCGTGATGCAGGTATCACGGATTTGACAAGTGAAGCTCAGATCGCTTTGGCTGGTAATGCTGAATATGAAAAAAAGAGCGTAGAGAACCGTACTCAAATCAGCCTGGTAAATGATTTGCGTAAGTATCTGAGAGGTAATGAATATGAAGTCTTACCGAGTAACGTAGGTTTGCAGGATGCTGCCTTGATTGGAGCTATTGAACGTTACAACGAGATGTTGATGGAACGTAAACGCCTGTTGCGGACCTCAACAGAAAATAATCCCACGATTGTGAATCTAGATACAAGTATCCGTGCAATGAAAGCCAATGTGCAGGCTACCCTTGAAGGAACCTTGCAGGGGTTGATGATTACCAAAGAGAGCCTTGACCGTGAAGCGAGCCGCTATTCTCGTCGTATCAGTAACGCTCCGGGACAGGAACGTGCTTATGTAAGTATTGCCCGTCAGCAAGAAATCAAAGCAGGATTGTATCTGATGTTGTTACAGAAACGTGAAGAGAATGCTATTGCGCTTGCTGCCACTGCGAATAATGCGAAGATCATTGATGAAGCGATAGCGGATGATATTCCGATATCTCCTAAACGCTCTATGATCTATTTGATTGCATTGATACTTGGTGTTGGAATTCCGGTTGGTATCATCTACCTGATTGAACTGACGAAATTCAAGATCGAAGGTCGTGCCGATGTGGAGAAACTAACGAGTGTTCCTGTTGTCGGTGATATTCCATTAACTGATGAGAAGAATGATAAGAATGGCTCTATCGCTGTCTTCGAGAACAAGAATAATCTAATGAGTGAAACCTTCCGTAATATTCGGACCAATCTTCAGTTTATGCTCGATAATGATCAGAAGGTGATCCTTGTGACCTCAACTGTCAGTGGCGAAGGAAAATCATTCGTTTCGTCGAATTTGGCTATCAGTCTTTCTCTTTTGGGAAAGAAGGTGGTGATTGTAGGTCTTGATATTCGTAAGCCGGGACTGAATAAAGTATTTAATCTTTCGAGCAAGGAGAAAGGGATAACTCAATATCTTGCCAATCCGGAAATGGATTTGATGAGTTTGATACAACAGTCCGATGTGAATAAGAATCTGTATATCCTTCCGGGTGGTACCGTTCCTCCCAATCCTACCGAACTATTGGCACGTGATGGATTGGACAAGGCTATTGAGATTCTGAAGAAGAATTTTGATTATGTCATTCTTGATACTGCTCCTATTGGTATGGTGACTGATACCTTATTAATTGGTCGTGTGGCGGATTTATCAGCATACGTATGTCGTACTGATTATACACATAAAGCGGAATACACATTGATCAATGAATTGTATCACGAAAAGAAATTGCCTAATCTTTGTACTATCATTAATGGTGTAGACCTGAAGAGGAGAAAATATGGCTACTACTATGGCTATGGCAAGTATGGTAAGCATTACGGTTATGGTAAACGTTATGGATACGGCTATGGGTATGGTCAAGAAAAGAAGAAGTAGATATTTGGCAATCTATACTATCAAGGACTATGATAAGGAGTTTCAACTTTATCGTCTGGCTTTCCCAAATGATGAGGTTCGTTATGGTTTCTTTAACTTTCTAGTTCCTTATTACACACCGGTGAATGAAGATGAACAGAATTTCTATATAGGCAAATTCGTTCAGGAATTGCGTGTCGGAGAGGTTGATGCTTTCCTTAAAGGAATATAGACCGATAGTTAAGGAATGTTATGCCTGACTAGCTATGTGTCGTTATCGTAAATATAAACCTGAGTCCGATAGAAAGAAGTTTGGTTGATTGCGTCAACAGTTCTTCTATCGGTCTCAGGTTGTTTTATTTAAACCCGTTTTTCAATGTAAATATCTCAAACGTTTTTAATGGTATGAGCAGGTGTTTTTCCGAAATGCTTCTTATAATTATCGCGGAAGTGATCCATATCCTTCATTCCGATATTCTCTGGTATTTCGTTTACGCGATATTTCCCACTCTCTAACATTTCATGTGCTTTTTCCATGCGGATTTTGAGAATGAATTTGTTAAGTGCTTCACCTGTTAATTGCGTCCACTTGTTGTAAAGACTGGTCCTGCTAATTCCAAGCTCTTTGGCAATGGAGCCTATGGTTAGTTTTTCATTATTCAGATTCTCCAGAATGATTTTAGTAACTTTACTTATCAAAGGGTGTTCACCATCCTGCAATATTTCTGACGCTTTTATCTCCAAAAACTCTTCTCCAAACAATCGTTGTAGAAATGATTTTCGAAGAAAACGATTGTTCTTGATAAGGATTGACATTTCAATCTTTAAATCTGCTATACTAAAGGGCTGTTGCAAGAATGTATCAGCTAAAGAAGTCTTTCTTCTATTGTATTGGTCAATATCTATATGCGAACTATAAAGAATGATAGGTATGATTGATGTTTCGCAGGATGTTTTCAATCTTGACGAGAGTTCGACACCATCCATGTTCTGAAGTTCTGTATCACAAATCACTAAATCAGGATATTCATTTTTTATGCAGGTCATAGCTTCGCCGCCATCTCTGAAACTTTTAATAGTAAATTCTTCCGTTAAACAACTTGTCAGATAGGATCGGAAATCATCATTACTGTCGGCAAGTACGACTGTCGGTTTGTGGGAATTTCTTTTGCAGGGAGCCTTTACGAGCAAACGGTCTATCTTTTCAATTTCAGTATGATTGGTGAAACACAGCGGCGAATGATTTGATTGGTCTTCACAAGAGCATTTCACAGGAAATCTTAATGTGACTGTATGATTTATATTGCTTACTAAGATCTTGCCATTACACAAATCTGCTAGTTTCTTCAATAACATGCTTTTGGAAAAATGGCATTCAAATTCTGCTTTCTGTCTTATCATCCGGTGTTTATTCTGATTATAAAGCTTTGTTAGTTTACCATTTCCTGAATCGGGTACACTTATTTCCCAATGTTCCTGACTGATAGAAATTAGCAATGTTATGTTTGACTCCGGCTCAGAACAGTCGATCGCGTTCGTTATGAATTTATCGATAATAGGTGAGATTTTGTTTTTGTCCAACCATACACTGGCATAAGTGAATTCTGTCTTGATTATTATTTTTATGTGTTTGTTCGTTGCATAACCTTGTAGGGAGCAAATTCTGTTTCTTAAATAGTTTCCTAATTCATGTTCGGTAATGTTTAGGACTTCGGGATGATTATGCAAATATTTTAATCCGGACAATTTGTCCAGATTCTCATTTAAACATTCTATATTTCGAATAGCCAGTGACAAATCATTCTTTATGTTCTCGGGACAGTTATCATTACAGATCGTTCGTAAAGGAACATGAACTAATGTAATTGGATTTCGAATACTTTGGAAAGAATCTATAAAATACTGGTTCTCTTCTTTGAGGAAATTTCTTTCTTTTTGTATGGAAAGATAATGAAATAAATGCCAGTAGAGAAAGAAACCTGCTACTATCAGCAATAAAACTAAATATGATTGATTTTCAAATATTGTTGCTATTAAGAAAGATGCAGCAATAGATATTGTCTTTAAATACATCATGTTATTATATTTTAAATGACGTCACTCGATGGAGTTTGCTTTTTCTTTCTGATTCAAGAGACATGAAAGATTATGTGCCAACTATGATTCCATAATTGTGCACATCCATAAACTCAAATAATATGATCTCTAATTTGTTTGTTTTGGGGGAGGTCAATATTTGGTTATGAGTTATGCTTATTGAGAATTCAGATTCTAAATGTCTTGAACTATCAATAAAAAAGCAATGTCCCCCAAGTAACAATAATTATTTTCATTTATTTGTATTAGGCGTAGTAAACTAGCCTCAGGTGAATAATCAGGGGAGGAGGTGGTCTAATATTAAGTATGCTATCGGACCATGATGTCTCAATAGCTGTTTGTTTGTGCTCAATCATGAATTAATATCAAATAAAATACATTTGTCCCCTTCTGATAAAGTAGGAAATTGTATTTACGATGTAAATGTAACTTGTAATAACATAAAAACAATAGTTTTGTTTGTGTGATTTGACGAATTGTTGTAGAATTATTTATTTAATTGATTAATCGAAGCAGAAAGTTGTATAATAGATTTAGATTAATACTAAATGTATTGTATATGAAATGTTGGAAATTCTATATGTAAGATGGAATGACTGGTTTTTGTTTTAAAATATGAATATAAATATTTGATATTATATTGTACTTATATGTATTAAAAGGTGATAAATATGCACCTTCGTTCGGTAAATATCGAAGGATTGGGGTGTTTTTTCCTGTCTGCCCAAAGTAAAGGTGAAACCCCGAATCCAGGTGGTGGATCGGGTGACGATGATGAAGCATCGGACTCGACAGTATAATGGGAAAGTAAGGTAGCTCATTACAACAGAGTGATTATAAGGATGGGGCTTCGGCCTCATTCTTTCTTATAAGCTTTTCGAAAGCTAATTAAAGTTTCGACTTATTTACAAGTAAATAAGAGTATGCAAATAACAACAATCCTTGCTTTTATTACTGCTATGGGCGGCCTGGAAGCAGTGAAATGGATAGTACGATACATCTCCTGTCGCAAGACGGATGCCAGAAAAGAGGAAGCTTCGGTCTGTAATCTGGAAGAAGAAAACCGACGTAAGAAGGTGGACTGGCTGGAAGATCGCTTGACTCAGCGGGATGAAAAAACAGATGGCCTCTATATCGAACTTCGTAAGGAACAGGAGGAGAAAATAAACTGGATACATAAGTGTCATGAAGTGGAGCTGATTAAAAAGGAATCTGAAGTGAAAAAGTGTGAGATTAGAGGATGCACCCAAAGGTTTGCTTCAGCAGGTGGTTGCCGGTAGCGGATATAGGTGGATGAAGAGATATATAATAAGCATTGATTAATGAACGATATTAAAAATCGAAAGTTATAGTAATGGAATATAGAAATAATGATTATCTTTGAATCACAAAAAATGAAGAATAATGATGGATGGCATAATGCGTAAACTTCCAATTGGGATACAGACTTTTGAGAAACTCCGCGAAGGGGGATATCTTTATGTAGATAAAACGGCTTTTGTATGGAAAATAGCTTCTACAGAGACTCCTTATTTCCTAAGTCGCCCCCGTCGTTTTGGAAAAAGTCTTCTTCTTTCCACTTTCGAAGCATACTTTGAAGGCAGGAAGGAATTGTTTGAAGGACTTGCTGTTGCCGAACTTGAGAAGGAATGGAAGAAGTATCCGGTGTTTCATTTGGATTTGAATGCAGAAAAATATGATTCATCCCAAGCTTTGGTTGAGATTCTTAGCCGGCATTTGACGCAATGGGAGTTGAAATATGGAAAAGGAGAGGATGAGGAAACTCTTTCCGGACGTTTTGCAGGAGTGATCCGTCGCGCCAGTGAACAGGCAGGCTGTGGAGTAGTGGTATTGGTAGATGAATACGATAAACCTCTGTTGCAGGCTTTGGGTAATGGTTCTCTATTGGATGATTACCGTAGGACTCTGAAGGCTTTTTATGGAGTATTGAAGAGTTCTGACCGTTATCTCCGTTTTGTATTTCTGACAGGTGTGACCAAGTTTGCACAAGTCAGTGTGTTCAGTGATTTGAATCAGTTGAATGATATTAGCCTGGATTTTGCTTATGCTACATTGTGTGGGATTACAAAGGAAGAACTTGGCTCAACTTTTGTTCCTGAACTGGAGCGACAGGCGGCAGTCAATGATATGACTTCAGAAGCGGTTATGGAAATGATGACACGACGATATGATGGTTATCATTTTCATCCGAAAGGTGCGGGTGTGTTTAATCCGTTCAGTGTGCTCAACTCATTTTCAAAACAGGAGTTTGGTAGTTACTGGTTTCAGACCGGAACACCTACTTTCCTTGTCGAGTTGCTCAAAGAGAGTGATTATGACCTGCGCACTTTAATTGATGGGATAGAAGCCAGTGCATCTTCATTTATGGAATATCGGGTGGATGCCAACAATCCGATTCCGTTGATTTATCAGAGTGGTTATCTGACTATCAAGGACTATGACAAAGAGTTTCAACTTTATCGTCTGGCTTTCCCCAATGATGAAGTGCGTTATGGCTTTCTCAATTTTCTGGTTCCTTATTATACACCGGTCAATGAAGATGAACAGAATTTCTATATAGGCAAATTCGTTCAGGAATTACGTGCCGGAGAGGTAGATGCCTTCCTTACCCGTCTTCAGGCTTTCTTCGCAGATTTTCCTTATGAGTTGAGCGATTCGACCGAACGTCATTATCAGGTCGTGTTTTATTTAGTGTTCAAGTTAATGGGGCAATTCACCGAAGTTGAGGTCCGTAGTGCTCGTGGACGTGCCGATGCAGTGGTGAAAACGCCTAAATATATTTATGTGTTCGAATTTAAACTGAATGGAACCGCTGAACAAGCTTTGCAGCAGATTGATGAGAAAGGTTATTTAATTCCCTATCAGGCAGACGACCGTGAAGTGGTGAAAGTGGGAGTGGAGTTCAGTGCGGAGAAAAGGAATATAGATCGATGGCTGTTGTAGTGCGGAGATATGCCAGGCATGTTTTCGCAAATTTTATATATATATGGAGAAAAAACTTGTCCAAGGTTGATTATTTTAGCTTCCCGTTTCCTCTTCCTGTCCCTTTTTTCGTCTTAACTAGCTTTTCTTTCTTATAAATCTCTTCCCAGTACTCTTTAATCATGATTTAATCTTGTCCTTTCATTCCTAATGAAGATGGCGCATCTTTGCATCGTTAACGTTAGCGAAGTAATAATCATTAGTATTTATCTTAAAAAGAAAGGACCAAAATTATGGCAATTAGATTTAGAAGAGTGTCTCGTTTGTGTGACCCTACCAACAAAGAATTAGGAAAGAAAGTATATCCGGTAATCTCTTATCAATACGATACGAGTGCAACTCTGACAGAAATAGCAAAAGAAATTTCCTCCAATTCGGGAGTAAGTGAGGGTGAAACAATTAGTGTTTTAAAGGACTTTCGTACTTTATTGAGAAAAACATTACTGGCGGGGCGTTCAGTAAATATCGAAGGACTGGGTTACTTTTTCTTGTCTGCCCAAAGCAAAGGGACAGAGAAAGCGGAAGATTTTACCTCAGCTGATATTCAAGGATTACGCATCTGTTTTCGTGCCAACTCGGATATTCGTCTGTCTACCGGAACATCAACTCGTTCGGATGGATTGAAATTCAAGGATCTGGATCATATTAATAAATCGGATGCCACTGGAGGAAATCCGGATGATGGGAATGATGGAGAAAACCCGAATCCGGGTGGTGGATCGGGTGACGATGATGAAGCACCGGACCCGACAGTATAATGTGAAAAGTAAGGTAGCTCATTACAACAGAGCGATTATAAGGATGGGGCTTCGGCCTCATTCTTTCTTATAAGCTTTTCGAAAGCTAATTAAAGTTTCGACTTATTTACAAGTAAATAAGAGTATGCAAATAACAACAATCCTTGCTTTTATTACTGCTATGGGCGGCCTGGAAGCAGTGAAATGGATAGTACGATACATCTCCTGTCGCAAGACGGATGCCAGAAAAGAGGAAGCTTCGGTCTGTAATCTGGAAGAAGAAAACCGACGTAAGAAGGTGGACTGGCTGGAAGATCGCTTGACTCAGCGGGATGAAAAAACAGATGGCCTCTATATCGAACTTCGTAAGGAACAGGAGGAGAAAATAAACTGGATACATAAGTGTCATGAAGTGGAGCTGATTCAAAAGGAATCTGAAGTGAAAAAGTGTGAGATCAGAGGATGTACTCAAAGAATGCCACCTTCGGATTATTAAATAATGACTAATATATGAATATCATGAGAAAAATAGATTCTATTATTATACATTGTTCGGCTACAAAAGTCGGGCAGGATTTTACAGCAGCAGATATTGACCGTTGGCATCGTGAACGTGGATTTAATGGTATAGGATATCACTACGTTGTCTGTCTGGACGGAAGATTGGAGAGAGGGCGGGATATTTCTTTGGCGGGGGCTCATTGCAAAGGCTGGAATGAGCATAGCATCGGAATATGCTATATTGGTGGGCTGGATGTAAACGGGCATCCTGCGGATACTCGGACGAATGCTCAGAAAAGGGTGCTTTATCAATTGATCATGGATTTGCAGAAAGAGTATGGTATCCTTCAGGTTTTGGGACATCGGGACACTTCGCCGGATTTGAATGGAGATGGGGTGATTGAGGCTGATGAATACGTAAAGGTTTGTCCTTGTTTTGATGTGAAGGAGTTTCTGAAAAGTGGGAGGGAAACCTTGTTTGTATGGTTGGTGGCTTTAATGATTCCTTTTTTGTGCTTGGGGTGCAGAGGTAAGAAGGAGATTGTCTGTAAGAGCCGGGAGATTAAAGTTGATTCGAGTTCTACGATCGGGCGCAGGAACAGCTTGCTTCAGCAGGCTTTCATTTCGAGAAGTGATTCGGAAGTAGTGGAAGAGCATTTGGAACAGGTCGTTTTTATATATCCTGTGGATACGGCTTCGCAGGTTTCTGTGAAGATCGTGAAGAATTCTCTTGACCGAAGGACAGGGAAGCTGCAGCAGGTGGTTGCCGGTAGTATGTCAGCGGAAGAAGATTCTCTGTCTTTGGAGTCCGGGGTAGAGTTCAGAACGAGTGAAGAGGTGAAGAAAACTGTTTCTGTGAAACGTGTCAATAGGTGGAAAAGAGGGATATTTATATTGGGGGGAATAGCTCTGATTTATGGTGGATGTAGATGGATGAGAAGATTTAAAGTATAAACCGACCTGTGAATTTCAACTTCCATCTTTTTTTAGTAATTTTGCCCAATCAACTCAATAACAAATAAATAATGGATGAATTAAACAATGGGGAACAAGGGCAATATGTTGAACCCGGGAAAAATGAGAAGAAAAATAATACACGAAAAATTGTAAAAAGGACTTTGCTTACGGCAGGACTAGCTTTGGCTGTATACATGGTATACTCCATCGTTTATCTGTTTATTTCGCCCGACCGTAATATTCAGCAGATCTATCTGGTGCCGGAGGATGCGGCATTTATTATTCAGTCATCTGCTCCGATTGAAGATTGGGAAAAGTTTAGTGGAAGCGAAACCTGGCAATGTCTGAGAAAAGCGAAATCATTTGAAGAAGTTGCGAAGAGTGTAGAAAAGCTTGACTCGGTTGTCAAAAGCAATAAAGTGCTGTTATCACTGGTCGGTCAGCGGGATCTGCTTATCTCACTTCATAAGACCCGCGCTACCGATTGGGATTTTCTGCTTATAGTAGATATGCAGAAAGCTTCTAAAATGGATTTATTGAAAGATCAGGTCGAAACAGTGCTGGCAATGTCCGGCTTTACCGTCACTAATCGAATGCATAATGGAATTAACATTCTTGAAATGCGTGATCCGGATACCCGTGATGTCTTTTATACTGCTTTTGTAGATAATCACCTGGTAGGTTCTTATACTTCCGGACTCGTTGAATCTGCCATCAACTCCCGTAATAAGCCTAAGATCGGACTTGACCAGTCTTTTATTGAAACGGAAAAATTAGTTTCCGGTAAAGGGCTTGTCAGGGTATTTATCAACTATGCCCGTATTCCTCAGTTTATGTCCATTTATCTGGGAGCGAGAAATGAATATGTCGATCTGTTCAGTAATTCTATGAATTTTGCGGGCCTTTACCTGAATATGGATAAAGACCGGATGGAGGTGAAAGGTTATACGTTGAAGAAAGATGCGGTGGATCCTTATATCACTGCCTTGCTGAATTCGGGGAAGCATAAAATGAAAGCTCACGAGATTTTGTCCGGGCGAACGGCTCTTTATACAAATATCGGCTTTGATAGTCCGGTAACTTTCGTGAAGGAACTGGAGAATGCTCTGTCTGTTCATGATAAACTGTTGTATGACTCTTATCAGAGTTCACGGAAAAAGATAGAAAGCCTGTTTGGTATTTCTCTGGAAGAGAACTTCCTGAGCTGGATGTCCGGAGAGTTTGCCATAACGCAATCCGAACCGGGGTTATTAGGACATGATCCTGAAGTGATTCTGGCTATTCGGGCAAAAAGCATCAAAGACGCCCGTAAAAATATGGAGTTTATTGAAAAGAAGATCAAACGCCGGTCTCCGGTTAAGATAAAGTCTGTTAATTATAAGGACTTTGAAATCAATTATGTTGAAATGAAAGGTTTCTTCCGTCTGTTCTTCGGAAAGCTGTTTGATAAATTTGAGAAGCCATATTATACTTATGTGGATGATTACGTCGTTTTCAGTAATAAAGCTGCTTCCTTGCTTTCTTTTGTAGAAGACTATGAGCAGAAGAATTTACTGAAGAATAATGCAGGATTTAAGGATGCTTATTCGTATATGAAATCAAGTTCCACAATCTTCTTGTATACAGATATGCACAAGTTCTACTCACAATTGAAACCTATGATGAATCCTGCTACATGGAATGAAATACAATCGAATAAAGATGTCTTGTATTCATTCCCTTACTGGACGATGCAGGTGATCGGAGATAACAATCTGGCTTCTCTGCAGTATGTGATGGATTACCGTCCATACGAGCCGGAAGAGGTAGTTGCCGTTGTCAGCGATGAGGAAGATCAGGATATGGACGAAGAGGCTGTGACCGAAAAGGAGCAGATGAGCGAGTTAAAGCGTTTCTATATTGAGAAGTTTGAAGGAAATGTTCTGCGTGAGTTCTATCCGGAAGGAGCACTGAAAAGCGAAGCGGAAGTGAAAGAAGGAAAACGTCACGGACGTTATCGTGAATATCACGAAAATGGAAAGCTCAAGCTTCGTGGGAAATATTCAAATAATCAGCCTAAAGGCACATGGAAGTATTACACCGAGGAAGGTGAATTTGAACGTAAGGAGAAGTTTTAAATGAACTTCTCCTGATAGGTATATATCTTATTTAATATTTTCTTCTGTGCTGGGACAAGAAGTTATCTATAAAGCGGACGATATAAACGACAGCAACTCCGGCTATGACCAATACGATAATACGACTCAACATAGTTTTTGATTTTATATTTAACGGTGTACAAAGATAAATAAGATATATGATATATGGGATATCGGGATAAGAAAAAATAATTCAACCCTAGAACAGGGGTCTGAATAGTACTTTTATAAATTACTGATTTCTAGCTATAAAGAAAAATATGAATAAAAAAGTGTCGAAAAGTTTTTGAGTTCTCGCAAAAAGCACTACCTTTGCATCCGCAAATAAGGATGGTTCCGTAGCTCAGCTGGATAGAGCAACGCCCTTCTAAGGCGTGGGT